>Ga0116227_10002426_pt1 | contig 42463 bp, 34 predicted proteins | sample S1TSphgellanicum_FD_89693 | JGI IMG/M metagenome (GOLD analysis project Ga0116227, IMG submission 89693) | Host-associated microbial communities from peat moss isolated from Minnesota, USA - S1T2_Fb - Sphagnum magellanicum MG | ecosystem: Host-associated > Plants > Peat moss > Unclassified... | reverse complement strand
CCGCACACTACTTTAAACCCAAAAACTCGCCGTCCGCGGGTGTCGGAGCGTGACACCCCCCCCCCCCCCCCCCCCCCCCCCTCCACCGCTTTTTGCTCTGCCGAAGAGGAACAACAAAAGCGCACTTCACTTTCCGCCATTTTAATTAACGCTTGATTCCCGTCCAGAATCGGCCATCCAGGCCGCCCAACTGCCTATTCTGCATGCGGAACTAGGTCTCTGCCCGTAATTTTCTTCCGCTCCGAGTGTCTGTCTGCCCGCCCGAAAATAAACCTGTCAGGCCAAGGACAGCCAAGCAGTTACCCGCTACGAACACTCTCGACTGTCCATTTCCACGATGGACCACGATTTGACCGTTGGATGATGACGGGTAGAGGGGGGCTACAATTTTGATGAGCCTGCTGTGTTGCAGTGCAGTGCATTGCAGAGCGCTTCTGTCTGTCTGTCTGTCTTCTTTCTTCTTCTTCGTTGCAGGTTTGTTGTTGCAATCGACCGTCGCTCGTCGCGGAAGCAACTGCTGCTCCTTTTCGTGTCTTCTGTACAGGTGAAAGTTCGTCACCTCCCTTCCTCCCTCCCTCCCTCCCTTGAAATTGCTATGAAAGCTGAATTGCCCGCACAGGAGCTTCTTTCTTTTTGCTCCGTCTTCTCCACTTTGTTTTGTTTTTGTTTTTCGTGCAGAATAAACAAAAAGCGCACGAAAAACAAAAAGCTGCTTCAATTGTCGTCGTTTCAAGTCATCAGTCTATTTGCGAAGCCAATATTTGTCTGTCACGTTTTCAGTAGCGTCGTGTGTATGTCAAGATACAGAGACTTCATTCTTCCGAATTGCTGCTAGCTCGGAACTTTCTCTTTTGAGCGCGTCGGATCCAATCTGCTCCGGGAGTAAGCAGTAGTAGTAATGCATCGATTTTGGTTTGCATTGTCACTTCAGATTCCTGCTTTGTATATATAATATTTGTCGCAGGTTTGCAGCTTAGCAGTTTGCTGATCATGTAGCGGCTATGGTGTTGTATCGAGGATCATCGCGAACAGCAGCTCGTCGCAGAGGTATTCTGATATTTCGGACGTAGTTTGAAGATCGGACTGTACCAGCTTTCCAAAAACAATACAAAACCAGTACTTCTTCTTGCTGTTCTCCTGCATGCGTGTGAGAATCTTTTTTCTCTCTCTCTCTTTCTTTCCATTCATGATCCTTGGAAGAAACGATACGATTACTGAAGAAGAAGAAGAAGCTCCTCACACTGTACCGCCAGAAGAAGATCAACCTCACTCTTCTGGGCTCCAACTTCCCGCATTTAAACACTCGCTTTCAGGTGTCTTATTATCAGCTCTTCGATCTCTTCTCTTTTGATGATTCTCTTCGGTAGACCTCCTATTACGTGCATTTTTCCTCAGCAGACAGACAGTTCTCAACCTGCTTTGCTTGCTTGTTGTTCTCTCCCACATCTTGTCAAGCTCCATACTACACGCACTGTGCTGGATCCAGTTACTGTCAATGCACAGGGAGACAGAGACACAGAGAGAGAGAGAGAGAGAGAGAGAGAGAGAGAGTTCTGCCTTGTATTTGACATTGGTGAGTAGCTATGGTGTCAATGCTGAAGCAGAATGTTATGTCTCTGGTGTTTGTCTACTTGTTGATGACAGCACTGGTAGCTGTAGGATCCTGGTATAGAGAGTCCTATTATGGTGATGGAGTTGTTCATGAAGGTTTAGGGCTTGTGGATCAGCTTGGTTACTCTCTGTCAAATGCTCTTGGCATCATTTCTTCTTCTGGCGATGATTCCTTTTCTTCTTCTTCTTCATCTCTCCTCCCTTCTTCTTCATCAGCTGTATCAAAGAAGAAGCTGGATTTCACGGCTACTGGTTCATCAGAAGACATCTTGGATGATGATGATCACTGGGCCATTTCTTCAGTGGCAGCAAAGAGATCCATCAACTCTGTGGTGGAATCATCATCACAGGATGGTGGTGAGGAGAAACTGGTTGGAGAAACTCAGGTTCATGAGGCAATACTACTTTCTGAGCATGCAGCAGAGGTTTTGCAGCAGCGGCAGGATGATGCTGCAGAAGTTGTTCAGGGATTACAAGGAAGCATATCTCGACTTTATCACTCACCCAAGGTATTGGCCTTGAATTATAAAGAGATGATGGAGGAGTTCAAGATCTTTGTGTATCCAGTTCAGAATGAGAGCAGGTATGAACTTGGAATGTCAGGCATGATGATGGAGGAAGGAGCTGTGGAGCCCAGTAGCAGTACATCCGATTTTTTCTTCAAAACACTTGTTGAAAGTGAAGTGGTGACTGAGGATCCAGAAGAAGCTCAGCTTTTCTTCTTACCAGTATCAATTGACCGAATGTTGAATGATCTTGATATAGATAGGGTAGCATTGCAACTCAGGCGATATGTTGCACAGACAAGAGAGCAGTATGAATACTGGAATCGAACACTTGGTGCAGATCACTTCTACCTGTCATGCCATGGCTTCCCTGCAGATGGTCATAGGAATTTTCTAGAACTGCGCAAGAATGCAATTCAGGTAGCTTGCACACCATTGCGTGCAACTCAAGGATTCTTCCCTCACAAAGATATTGTCATGCCGCCTTACAGACCTGTTGGTGAAGAAGACAGCAGTGCCCCTTTTGAAGAAGGCATAGCCAAGAAGAAGCAGGCTCTGCGAACAACTCTTGTGTACTACAATGATCCATTTGGTGATGATGATCCTGCTCTGCAATTGGCCCTGGCAGATTGGAAATCTGATCCAGACTTTGATCTCAAATCTGAATCTTTGGAACTGCCTCAGTACTACCACAAGTTGGGGACAAGCAGATTTTGTCTAAGCATCACACCACACAAGACACTGGATCTTGTGGATTCTCTGCGACTTGGTTGCATGCCTGTCTTGATTTCAAACTCTGGATTCTCTGGCTTGCCTTTCCAGGATATTCTGAATTGGCAGGAATTCTCAGTTGTTTTGGAGCTGAAGGATATCAGAAACTTGAAGCACATTTTGACAGGCATTACCAGTGCAAACTACCAGAGAATGCAGTACCTTGGACAGCAAGCAAGCAAACACATGGAATGGAATGTGGATCCATTGCCATATGATGCCTTCCACATGATTTTGTACGAGCTCTGGCTACGGCGCTACTGCATACGATATGCGCTTGTAAGTTCTCATTAGGTATGGAACCTCCTCAATTGTCACACCAATTCTCTGTAAATCTGCCATATTAGTGCAGCTGGGAACTCAATTGTCACAGCAATTCTCTGTATCTGCCATAATTAGTGCAACTTGGAACTCAATTGTCACAGCAATTTTCTGTATCTGCTGTATGGTTGCAGCTTGTTCATTTATGCTTTGTAATTTTACGCAATGCAATACCCAACTCAGCCTACAGTCTCAGCTTAGGCCCCTTTAGGCCCTTGTTTCAGGAGTGCCCCCCACCTTGAGACCTTACCCCAACACAAAAGTATCATTAAAATGAGTGTGGTCATTGCATTATGAGCAGTGATTGTTTTCTGACAATATTTTGTTGTTTTTACAACAATTTTTTTGGAGAGATGTGTTTTTCTAGTGTAAATTCGACTTATTTTGCTATTCTTTTAGGGAAAATTTCACAACGTTTCTTATCTCACAAATTGAAGAAAAGAAAACTCTTTTTGCAATGAAGGGAAGTTAATTGAAAATCCTCTCATAAGACTTTTGGGGCTTACTAGGTACTACTCCCCATCCCAAATGAGGTTTAGGGTTTAGGGTTTTGCAGCCCGTTTGGGTTATGCAGTGGTGGTGGTGGTGGTGATGGCAAGTACTTGTACATCCCTTTTTTTTAGCTTGGTTGCAGGAATGGTTGGGTGTGGAATGAACTTCTTCAACGCTTGCTCGAGTTTCAGAAATGTGACAGGCTTTGCAATGAAAGAGTCCATTCCATGTCGAAAACACTCCTCCACATTATCTGGAAGTGCATTGGCTGTCAACTGTTTCCACCCATCATCATCAACAACAAACACAATGGCGTTCAAACCCCATCTTTTCCAATGGTAGTAGCATTCAAACCCCATCTTTTCAAATTGTAGTAGCATTCAAAGCCATCTTTTCCAATGGTATTGTTCAAACCCTTGTTTTCCAATGGTGTTCAAACCCATCTTTTCCAATGGTGTTCAAACCCATCTTTCCAATGGTGTTCCAACCCATCTTTCTCCATGTTCAAAACTGTTGGTTTGGAGATGACAAAGAGAGAGAGAGAGAGAGAGAGAGATTTTGCATGAGTTGGGTGAAGAATGCAACAAATCTCAAAAGGCATGTGTGCTGCTTGCTCAACAAAAAAACACAGCAGGTTGGTGGTTGGGTTCCCAGGGGAAAAAGGGAATGAATGGGAACTTACTGCAACGATTGGAATCCTTGTAGGCAGTTTTGCATCGGAGGAGGAGATACGTATTAACTCTGGTGAATGATGTTGTTGTTCAAAGGAGTCAGCAGGATAATAACTCCATGAACCCATTCTTTCATAGTGTCGGATCCTTCGAGTTGCTTCAAGCCCATCCATAAGTGGCATGCATACATCCTGCAACAACAACAACAACAACGGTGTAAACAACAACCATCATCCATCATCAACCTCTTATGAAAACCTCTTATGTATATGTATAATTCCTCTGAAATTGGGGAAACAAAAGCCAAAGCAGTTTTTTTTTTTTTTCCAAGTATAAGGTTTTTTTTTTTAAGGTTGCAAGTTTGACATATTTGCACTGTTCTGCATGCATCTGGGAATCATGAGAATGTTATGTACAAAAAAGAAGAGAAAACAAAACAGTGAAAAAAAATTTAGCAAGAAAAAAGTGAATGCATCAATGAACAAAAAAACTTACCATTAAGATGAGATCGTATGTGCTTTGTTTAAGTGCTTGAATTACATCTGCTCCATTCCCAACAACTTCGAATGAATATCCCAACCGCTTCAACATTGACTGTGCCACCATAATGTTCACCTTATTGTCTTCTGCAAGCAAAATTTTGGAAGAAGATTTTGGGGTGGGAGGAGTTGGATTTTGCAGCACAACAGCAGCACCAGCACCAGCAACAGCAATGCCAGCAGCGTCTGTCAAAACTGTCATCGCCTTTCTTGTCTCTCCTGCTGACACTGTGACTCCAAATTTTCAGAAAGTTTTGCAATTCTGGCAAAAATGCGATTTCAATAGAACATATGAATTGATTTTGAGTAAAGTGTTTGATTTTTTTGTTTGTTGGAGAGAAAAACACACACACATACACACACACACACTCACACACATGCACATGCGCTTTGGGGTGTGAGAGACAAACTTGAACTTCTTGACTTGTTTGTTGAGAATTGCACGTAGCCAATTTTCTTGGCAGATGTGAGAGCTTCCTCCACCATGTACTTCTTCACATCTTGCTTGTCCAACATCATGCAATATACATCATTGCTGATCATGTCCTTTGGTACTTGTAGAGGTAGTTTGAAGGAGAATGTGGAACCCATGTTCTCTTTGCTTGTTACATTCAAACTTCCGCCCATCAACTCTACCTACAAATAATGGAGTGTCAAAATCTTTTTTTGCAATTAGCCATTTTGCTTCACACTGAATTTCCCGACACTTGAAAAATTTTGTCAATAAAAAATGGAAGAAGCACATAAAATATACACAGAAATAACTTACCAGATTTTTGCAAATAGCTAAACCCAGGCCAGTGCCACCATAATTCCCACTTGTGGTAACTTGTGTATATTTCTCAAATAAAGTTGGAAGTGCATCATCTGCACACAACAACAAAATTAGCCCACAACAAAAAGAAACCCAATTCAATTGTATAACATTTTCCATAAGATAGTTTTTTTTTCTTGTCTTTCTTTTCCCTCAATTCTCAACTGGGAAAAAAGTTAGCAAAAACTTCGGAGCTTTGGCAATAGAATGCGCATTGAGATTTTTATAGACAGAGAATTGAAAGACAAAATTTTGAGAAAGTTAAAAAATGCATCATGCATACCTGGGATACCAATACCTGTGTCGTGTATATCGCAGTAGAGCCAAATGGTTTCTATTTCTTCAGAAATTAGAGTGGGATTTGTTGACAACTCATTCAGGGAAACTGCAAAGTCCCTGACTCCAGGAGAAGGTGGCAAATTGGATTGCAGCTGAATCTGCAGCGGCTTGTGGTGTGAGCCACAAAGACGTGACTTTGGGCTTTCTGGCCAAGGACAGAATGGCAGGTCTTTCATCATCTTTTCCTTGGCCAAGTTGAGAGCAGGAGACTCTACTCGGACTGCTATGATCACTTCACCTTTGTGAGTGAATTTGATTGCATTGCTGTGAAACCCAACAACACCCAAAGCCCCAAGACAAATTGAACTGGTGTCAGCAACACTTAAAAAACTCCAATTCTGAGCTACTATCAAACTGCTCTCCATCTTCCACTTTCCTTCTCTTTGGTACTATAGAATGGTCAACAAGCCCATGTCCATTATGTTGGGTTATAAGGCGCTGGGCGAGCCCATTCTTGTGAGCTAGGCGACACACTCAACATAATGGGTAAGGTGTTGGGTGAGCCTGTTTCTGGTGAGCTAGGCTATGCACCCAACATAATGGGCAAGAATGAGGCCATTCCATGGCAATAAGGTCTAGGGTAGCAGCCCAGGATTCAATGGCTTCGAGAAACATCCATGTTCAACAGACACATACTATCACAAGGCTCTGATCAATCATTGCTGGAAGATTATGTCATATAAAATGTGGTCAGGAAAAATGACATAATCTGCTGCCACTCCCAGACCTTAATGGAATACCTGGAAGAACCTTTGATGTACATACAAGTTTGGAATTTGCCGACATTTTGGGAAATTTAGTGCAGCGAACAAGCAAGCAAGCAAGCAGCACCAACAGAGTGAAATTGCTTTAATTTCCAGAATTTTCTCTGCCACGATGATTTGCTGTCTACGAAACTCCAAAAACAAATATATTGTGGGCACCCAAGTATTGTATTATGTACCTGACTAGATTGGTGAATACTTGGCGGATTCTCAACACATCCCCTATCAGCTGCCAAAAACATTTCCCACACATATGCATTTCATCTCAGCCAGTGCTTCTTAATTTCACCAGGTTTGGTGTATGACCATGGTTCTCCAAAAACATGACAAAAATTCAAAGAACTGGCCAGAGCATCCTTAGTTCTTTGCCAAGTTCTTTCATGAAAACCTCTGGTTCTCTAAGGTTTTTGAAATAACCAGAACCAACAGTTGTTTGATTCTGATTTTTTTCCCAAAGCACTGAGACCGATGGTTCTTTGATTCTGGAATATTTTAAAGAATCGAAACTGACGGTTCTTTAATAATTCAAAGAACTGCCCAACACTGGTACAAACCTACCTCATCTCAGTACATACGTTTTGGATACACTTGACAACCAAACATAGACATGGCATTTGATGAATTGTGATGTTAAAGGTGCACTATTGATTGATTGTTGTTGCAATGAACCTGTCTCAATGAGTCGGGGTTGGGGTTTGAGAAGCATACAATATCTCATCAATATCTCATCAGATAAAGCATTGATCTAACTTATGCTCTTTTTGCTCATATGTCACTTGGCTGCTTCAAGCATCCAATGAATAGCTAAGGTTTCTTGACAACGTTAATATTATTATATTGTGAATTTGAAGTTTTGGGTATGAAAAATTTCAAGGGGAGCGTCATCATAATACCTACCTCAAGGGGTACGTCGTCATTAATTCGTGCTTCAACAGCAACATTTTGGCTTTTAACTGATGCACGCGCCATTTGCAGCACATTCTTCACCACCTCTCTGGGTCGGAATTTCTTAGCCTCGCACTTCAAAGCTCCTACAACAAAAAAAAAAAAAACAAGCATTTGAAAAACCCTCCTCCTGAGTTGGTGAATAATGACAAAAACAGCAATGAAGATCTGAAATCGTCAAACAAGGGTCTAAAATGTGGATGACTTTATGGATGACTCAAGTCACTTTAATTAGACTTATCCGTTAAAGTCAGGCGATTAGCGGGGTGAGAACGGCCAGTTTCAGCATAATTGGGCTGGCATCAAACACGTAACTGGGAATGAAAATTTTACAAAACAAAATAACTGGGACCCAAACTAGTTTTTCCACCAATTTTGGTGTAAACTGAGTTTCATCCTGTCTTTTCTTTTTCCTGAGCGCCTCCACTGCTGCTCCATATATTTTCACTGCTCCTACCTGTACAACTATTATAAAAACTCTCGAACCTTGTTCATTAAATGCTGAGTTACACAATTTCATTCTGAGATTTAATAAAATTTCAAACTTTGCAGATACCACTGAAAGAGGGGATAAGGGGTGTAAGCAGACCTGAAGACACCGGGTGAAGAGAGTGTGACTTTACAGATAACTCTATTGTATCAAATATTCAATTTCAATTTCAGAATGGTGTCCAGTAATCCCAATCTATTAGCCAATATTATGAACAACAGGAGTCAGACCCAGAGCTGCTACTGTTGTCCGAAATGCCCAAAAATTTCACAAATTTGGCACAAAATGTCCAAAATTTCAAAACAAATTTGGCACCAAACAAATTCTTCTGAGATTGAATACAAATTTTGAATGGGGAAGAAGGGGATGAAAGACAAATTAATTTTCTTCACCTGATTCGATTTTAGAGAGGTCAAGGATGTTGTTGATAAGCTGCAAGATGAGGTCACCGGATGTAAGCATCACATCCACGAGCTGCCTTTGTTCAGCATCGAGATCAGTAGTAGCCAGAACTTCTGCCATGCTCACCACTCCAGAGAGAGGAGACCGTATCTCGTGGGACATAGTTGCCAACATTTGCTTTGCTTGCATTGTCTGCTCTGCAAATTAGAAGCTGCAATAATTTCACTTCAAAATTTTCTTCCCAATTGTCTCTCCTCTACAAAAAAATTTTAGAAGCTGCAAGAAAATTTCATGTCCAAATTTTTTTTTAAAAATTATTCCCAAAACCCAAAAAACAGTTTGCAAATTTCTAGTTTTTAAGAATCTAAAAAAAGACCAATTAAAAAAAAAAGCATTTTCATGTATTTTTTAAAAACAAAACACTCTGCAATCTAGACATGCCTGTAATGTGGATGGTCTTATTGAGTTCGGTCTCCAAAAGATTTTGCACTGCCACTTGTTCTCTCAATTGCACCAGTCTGTCCCTCTTGTCTGCCTGCCAATTTTGAGCTCTTCTAAGTACTATAAGTTCAACTTCACCAACAAACAAACACTTTTGCTCCCTCTCCCAAATCCTCATTATCCCAATCCAAAAATTAATTAAGTATATAATTATAAAATTTAAAAAATCCAAGGAAAAAAAAAAAAGATCAGTAAAAAGAGCTTAAGAAACTCTTCTCTAACATCCCAATTTGAAGTCCATCCATCCATCCATCCATCCATCCAAATCCCAACAACAAGTCCTTTTGTTGCAAAACAAAATATTATCAAGTTTGCCTTGGTTGAAAATTAACACTTGCCACTATGCCATTTCTTTTTTTGGGTTATTTTTGTGCTGTTGCTTTGCATGTAAAAGATTGGGTGAGGTTTTTTTTTTATAATTAATAATTATTTAAATTTATTTTCATTATAAATTATAATTTGATAATAAATTTGGATTTGTAAAGAAGACCTGTTCAGTGACATCCACGGCCAAGCAATTGATTCCCATGCCTTCTCCCGAGTTGCAAAACACTGGCTCAAGTGCAACTAAGAAGGTTTTTGCCCCAAACAGATCTGTATTGAACACAATTTCGCGTGTTTGTGGCCAACCTTTATGCAACACCTCGCGCTTGAATTCCATCAACTCCGAAATTCCTTCACCGTTGCATATTTCTAGATCCGTCATCCCAATCACTTCCTGCTTTGGGAAAATAAATAAATAAATAAATAAAAATTCCAAATTTTCAGATTTTCACAGTTAATAATAATAATAAAATTATGCTCAATCAGAATATGACATCCTTGACACAACAAAATTCTCGAGGTTTTAAAAAAAAATACAAAAATTCCCAAAACGCTCCCAAGAAAAAAACCAAGCATATATAAAGTTTCAAACTAGTATTGTACCTCTTCAGTTAGAGTTGGAAATGCGTTATAAACGAAGCGATACCGTAGCTCCTTATCCTGTAAAAACACACATGTGCATGCACACACACACACACAATTCCTGAATACAAAGTTCCCAAAGCTCGTACTTTTCTTTGCTTGTTGAAAGTGTTGCACAAAAACTATTAACAAGGGGGCCTTGCCATTTACACTTTAAAGTATTATCTTTAAGGCAAAAGACGAATTTTGGAAACTCAAATATTCCACCATGCAAAAATATAATCTTCAAAAAAATCCTCTGAAAGAAACCAAAATCCTTCAAGATATTATAACTCTATAACTCATCTCAAGTTTCAGCACAAGCCAAAATATCATCTTTCAAAAATCCTCAAATAAAAATAGACCTATTATTACCTAAGGGCCAAAATCCCTTAAGCTACTATACTCTATAATGAATCTAAACACAAAGGTATCCTTGCCTTGGTACGCAAGGCCAATAAATCCGAAAGTGAATAACCAAAACAATAGCAACCCAAAATGACAATCAACATTCATAGAGACTCAACCCATATATATATATATATATATGAAACCCTAAAAGAGAGGTAGAGCAAGAAAAACCAATGAATTAAAATTTTTGAAAAAAAAATTCAGAGATAGATAGATAGATAGACTTCATAATACAGACAACAGAAAATACTTGAATTCAAGCAAAGTGGTGTTGCAAAAAAAAAAAAAAATCAGTTTGAGTTCACCAAGGACTTGAAGCATGTTGTTGGCAAGAAAAAAATAAAATGCAAACTCTTGTTGTAAAAAGATTCAGTTACATCGCAAAAAAATTCAATTGGATTGAATTCATCGAAATGAGCACTTTGAAACATGTTGCAAAAAAAATACAATTCGATTGAATTCATCTAAGTGAGCACTTGAAACATGTTGCAAAAGAAAATTTAATTGTATTAAATTCACCCAAGTGAGCACTTGAAACATGTTGCAAAAAAATTCAATTGGATTGAATTCATCAAAGTGAGCACTTTGAAACATGTTGCAAAAGAATTCAATTGGATTGAATTCATTGAAGTGAGCACTTTGAAACATGTTGCAAAAGAATTCAATTCAATTGGATTGAATTCACTGAAGTGAGCACTTGAAACATGTTGCAAAAAAATTCAATTCAATTCAATTGGATTGAATTCACCAAGGCAAGTGCTTGAAATGTGTTGGAAAAAAAATTCAGTTAGAGATTGAATTCACCAAGTGAGCAAGCAAGTGCTTGAAATGAATGTGTTGCAAAAGAATTCAGTTAGAGATTGAATTTAAGGAACAAGTGAGCGAGTGAGCGATTGAAATGGGTTGCAAAATGATTGATTTGGAATTGAATTCACTGAGTGGCTTGAATAGTTTGTGAGTGTGCACCTGATGACTAGCAACAACTGGTGCATTCCTGAGAACAAACCGCAAGTAACTATCACCGCAATAGTTCAAAGCTTCCACTCTAGAGCTTTGCTGCTGCTGAGAAGAGATGTTGTTGATGTGGTGGTGGTGGTGGTGCTGCTGCTGAGAAGAGGAGTTGTTGTTGTTATTGTTGGGGTGCTGCTGCTGCTGATGATGATGATGATGATGATGAGGAGGAGGAGGAGGAGGAGGAGGAGGATGTTGTTGTTGCTGCAAATGGGCAGGTTTTGGAGAATTGGGGCCCATTGGTACACAAGTACAACCTTCCAGCTTTGCACTCAGATCTGCCTCTCTCTTTATGCTCTCAGATAGAAGCTTTGCCAATGCTCTTGCCCTCTCTCTCCAGTACTCATGTGCCCACCTCCTGCCTTCCTCATCTGCAGTTTCCATACTCCTACTCTCTGACAAATTCCAAGCTCCACCTCTTCCTGCTCCTGCTACTGCTGCTGCATCCTCCTCCTCCTCCTCCTCACAGGAACAAACTCTACTACTCAGAGGCTCATGCTCTTCTTCTTCTTCTTCTGCTGCTGCTGCTGCTTTGTTGTTGTTTCTGAGATGGGTACGTTTGTTGTTGTAGGGAAGCTGCTGCTCATGAGAAACGTAATCGTCCTCGAGAAGTAGTTTTCTCTCGGCTTCCAGTCTTTGCATGTTGAGCACCCGGAGCTGGCGTTGCATAAAGCTCAAGGACTCCGCTTGCTTGTCCGAGTAAAGCTCCCTTAGAACACCGTGGCGACCACCTGAAGAACGACCTTGTTGTTGTTCAGGATGCTGCTGCCGCTGGTTGATGCTGTTGCTGGGTTCTAGAAGCAAGTCTTGGAAGTGGTTGCAATCCACGAATGTATTCTCAGCGTTGAAATACACTCCAGCTCCCATTCCCCTTGTTGTTGTTGTTTCTAGAGCTGCTGCTGGATGAGGAGGAAGACGAAGAGAAGGAGCCAGCAGTAGTTTCTTTCGGCGATCTGTTTGTAGCAGAGCTTCCATGGTGTTTGGCCACATGGGTGGTGCTGCATCCATGATGATTTCCGTCTGCATTACAGCAGCACTTATTGCAGCTTGTTGTTGATCTCCTCCCTGCACCGCCATGATGCTCATCTCGTGGTCGCCCATGAGTTGATCTTCTTTGGTTTTTGGGCATATGCAGTGTTTGTTTTTTGTTTGATCTGTTGTTACTGTCAAACCAGATGGGTTTTCTTCTTCTTCTGCTTCTTTTTCTTGTTGTTGGGTGGAGCCACAGTTGCTTGCTGCTACATATATGAATGGAATGGATTGAAGGAATTCAATCTATTGGGTGTGACAGCAGTCCAGTACCAGCAGGTTTTTCGTTTTTTTTTGTTAGTTGTGGAGAGGAAATGGGTTCCTACAAAACCTCCTGCTGTTGCTGCTGCTGCTCCTGCTGCTTCTTCACTTCACAGTAGTAGGGGTAGTAGTAGACTACCGCAGGCCGCTGCTAGTGCTGATGATGGTGAGGAGGAGGACAAGGAGCCATCACCCACACCCCACCTGCTGCAACAAAGAACAAAGCTCCTCTTGTGGAACCCCTAAGTAGTGCATTTTCTTTCTGAATTCAAGCTCATTTTCTAGAAAGAAAGCAGCAAGCTTGCTCCCAGGAGCAAAACAAATGAAATTCAGAGACCACAAAAAGTTCCAAAATCTGCTGCTCCTGCTGCTCAAGATGAGAAAGAAAGAAAACCCAAAAAAGAAAAAAAGAAAAAAACCACCACCACCACAACAACAACAACAACAACACATCTACAAAAACCAAACTACTCTAATTAATTCTTTCTTTCTCCAAACCCCAAGGAAGATCTTCCTCTACTGCTGGTGCTGTTGGAAATCCAACACTAAAACTGCACATTCCTCTTTGCATCTGTGCATGCAGTTGTTGTAAAGCAAGCAAGCAAGTAGTCAGCAGATTCTCACTGCAGCTCCATTGCTCCTCATTCTCCTCCTCATCCTCCTCCTTCTTCTTCCATCTCCAGCCAAGTAGCATGGCAGGCTTGAAATCACTGGGTAGGTAGGTAGGTCCCTATCATGGCAACCCAACACCAGGTTTTTAAACCACTAATCAAGTTTGTTTGAAATCACTCGGTAGGTAGGTAGGTAGGTAGGTTAATTGGTAGGTTGGTAAATGTCTTTCTATCTTCGCAACCCAACCTTAGATTTTAAAATCATTAATAAAGTTTGTTTGAAATCACTCGGAATGAATGTAGGTTGATGAGTAAGTGCCTATTGTGGTAACCCAACACTAGGTTGTTTTTAAACCACTAATCAAGTTTGTTTGAAATCACTTGGTAGGTAGGTAGGTTGGTAGGTAGGTTGGTAAATTTCTTTCTATCTTCGCAACCCAACCCTAGATTTTAAAATCATTAATAAAGTTTGTTTGAAATCACTCCAAATGAATGTAGGTTGATGGGTAAGTGCCTATTGTGGTAACCCAACACTAGGTTGTTTTTAAACCACTAATCAAGTTTGTTTGAAATCACTTGGTAGGTAGGTAGGTTGGTTAATAAGTACGTGCCTATCATGGCAAACCAACACTAGGTTTTTTAACTATTAATAAAAATTGTTTGAAAGCCCTCAAATATAGTAGGTTAGTAGGTAAGTGCCTATTGTGACAACCCAAAAATTAGGCTTTTAACTATTTAAAAAAATGGTTTTAATTCATTCCATAATACAAGATAATTGTTTTCATTGATATGTTAACATGGCATGGTTAGTCAAGGGCTCCAAAGGCTTTACTCAAGTTTTGCATGCTTTTGGGTGGTTGTCTCACCAGCTCTTCTTGTACTTTTTGACCTTTGTAATGGTTTTTTTTTTTCATATTAATAGATTCTACTGTTGTTCACCAACACTCTTGTTGATCAAAATAATAATAATAATAATAATAATAATATAGCAAAAACATAAAATTAAAAATTATGTTAAAATTTTTTATACATGAAATATATTGAATTTTCATTCATGTGAATCCATGGTAGAGATGTCAATTATGCTCCGGAATAGACCCTAGTATACCTGTAGTAGTCACTATACAAAACATCACGTTACCGTAATGGTTATCCTCGTTGTAATTGTTATCCTCACCGTTTTCTATGCATACCATAACCATCCCTTGTGGGAATCTCCATGTGTTACAACCCATAACCTTCAAACCTCCATTTCACTTGTGACCTACCAACCCACATAACCTTCAAACCTCCGTTTCACTTGTGACCTACCAACCCATAACCTTCAAACCTCCGTTTCACTTGTGACCTACCAACCCACATGACCTTCAAACCTCCATTTCACTTGTGACCTACCAACCCACATAACCTTCAAACCTCCGTTTCACTTGTGACCTACTAGTTAGTCCAAGGTACCACCCTAGGCTCTCATTGGCCCAATGATGCAATAACCTCTTTCACTGCTTGGATGAAGATTCCACAACTGCTCTGTGTGTGGGTGTGAAAAGAGGGTATCTGAATTCTAACCAGGGATGATTATGTCTGGTAACCAGCTCAAGTGCATTGGTTACCATGAATAGTCGAGGTGCTCACTATGGCGGCTTTGGCATAAATTATATTATTTTTAGAAATGTTGAAAATTGCAAGAAAAATTAATAATTCAAACAGAAAAAAATAATTGTAAAGGAAAAATGAACAATCTTTTGAAATATTCTGAAACATTTTAACTTTCTAAATGGAATCTTCAAAATTAGTGAATATTAATTAAGGGGGAGGGAAGGAAAATAGCAATGAAAATTCATGATTGAATACAATAAATTTGAACCCAGGATGGATGGAGGTGAATTTCAACAACAAAAGTGTAACAAATGGATGGAAAAATTGTGTATGAACAAAATTGATCACAAAGATCCAACGGTTCATATTCATTAAAAATGACCATATCAATTAACCTACATGTGAAAATGAAATTATCATAGGTGGAATGGGAATCGAGTGTTTAAATTTGCCCAAGTTGGTTGGTTAACTCTTGAGAGAAGGATATCATCCATGGCATTGGGTAAAAATGCACAAGATGTGTGTGTAATCACATTTTAGATGGATGGATGAAACAACAACACATGTTAAAATTTAAATCTTAATTAATTGTGATTTTTGTCTTGTATATTAATTTTGTTTCACTATAACTAATCAGATGTCATTTTATTTTCTTCACGAATGAATGTATATTTTTACATGTGCATGAAATTGACTTAGTTAAGGGTGGATCGACAAAATTTCACATAAGTTTCAAACTAACTAACTTACATTGAATTTTATTTGAGATGGGTGACTTGTCAATATTAGATTGCCCAAAAAATACATTGAACACACATCTACAAAACATAATACATAAGGGGAAAAATAAAATTTATATATATGTTTAAAAATGAAAATTTATACATTGTTTATTTTGGTATTGCCACTCAAACTATTGTTCCAATTTTCCACTATATTTAATGTGAATCAATATGACATTAGCATAAACTTTTGTAATGCCAAAGGAAGGTGATAAAACACAATATGTTAAATTCAACTTTTTTTTTTAAAGGGGGATACTTGTGAGATAAGGAAATGGGCACTCAATTGTCTCAACTCTTGTTATTGTTTTGTTGAAAGGTTTCATCTATATACATTTTTAATTTGTTTGTTGTTAAATGAATTTAGTGTTCCACTTCAAGTTTTATCAAATTCAAATCAAATGGATTATTATGATGTCCAAAAGAAATTGAATGCACAAATGGGTGAAAGGAGTATTGGACTAGATGATAAGGGTGATTGATTAAAAATGTATTAAAATGAAAGAAAATCACACAAAGAAGTTACAACCAACAAACCATATACTACACAAAGCATGTAATGCACATACATGAATGCACATGATTTAAACAAGACACAAAGTGCAAGGAATTCAAAACATGTTTTCACAATGTTAATAACACAATTTGAAATCTTACAAGCATTTCAAATTGTGTTTCTAATTCTTGCATTAATTGCTAGAATGCTAGTTTCTATGGTATTTTATTATTATTTAATTGATTAAAAGTTTTAAAATTATAGTTGAAGTGAAATGATTTTGTTTTTAAAGTGAACTTTGAGAAACTCATGAATTAGGCTTTGATGACCTTTCACCTTGTTGATTAATATTGTTGAATTTAAACTTAGATGTTTGTGCTTGTAATTATCTATCATCCAAATAGACTTGACACTAGGTGTACATCTTATTTGGAGGAATGTTGACAAAACACGTGATATTAAAAAGCTTCACTTATGTATCAAATTGAGAATTTAAGATTTTCCTACAAATTGTCGCATAAACGAGAGGATATTGAGATAATCATTATGTGGGTGGTGTTTTTTTTTTTAAAGCACTCATATTAAAGCTTATAATACAAATTCACAATTTATATGAATGATACATGCACATCTTGGGGAATAACTCATGGGTTCATAAACCATTATCCTACATTTTCACATCATTAAGCTCAAGGCATTGCATGGTTGAACATAGATAAGTTAACAATTCAAAGGCTAGAAAGATTATATATATATATAATGTTTTGTAATGGTGGTGAAATGCAACAAAATGTATAAATTATGGTATATATATTCATTTATAAATACAACAAGTAACTTTATTTAATAATACAAACAACTAACTAAGAAAATGAATAATTGATCTAGTGAAACTAACTAATGAAATGTTTTTTTACCTCAAAAGGTCAATTTGGTTGCAAAATGTTTGGTAGTTCAAGTCCCCATTTTGAGGATAAAACATTTAACAATTAAATCAATGATTATTTGAGAACTATTACTATCGCTAGCCACGATTCACATCATTTGGTCAATTTGTAGTTTGAAAACATGGAATGTAAATTTTTTTCGCCTTACAATACATTGAAAAATTTTATGAAAAAAAATAATTCTAATAGCTTTTGTATTAGACTCTAACATGCTATGATGGTAAATGAGAAGAAATGGTTCTCGTCCTTCCGTCACTACTAACTTATGCATCTTCAACTCTTGCAATTGAGAAGAAATGATTCTCATCCTTCCTTCCATCCATCCTAACTTGTGCGTCTATAATTTTCGCATATGAGAAGAAATGGTTTCTCGTCCTTTCATCACTCCTCACTTTTGCAACTACAATTTTCGCATACACCAATGACATGAAATTACGTTCATAATAGTGATATCATGTAGTATGTACGTTTTCTTATAAATTGATTTATAGTTGTAAAAGAACTTGTTGGTCACCGAATTCGTTTATCTTCGTAGAGAGAGAGAGTGGGGCGGGGGGGGGAGGGGGGTGTTGTAGTTCACAAGTTGTCGAGAAATCGGTACTTGAAAACCTTCAAAACTAGTTTGTGACACAAAGTGTAACGTAAAAAGCTCATTATTACCAAAAGAAGGTGGCATAGTGACCGGAAGTGTAGGGTAAAATTTTGGGTCAATTCCTGCCCGCCCACCTAGTGAGAGCTTTACTTGACATAAAAGAATTGGGGTTGGTAGAGGGTAAAGCCCTCCGGGTGGGTCTTTATGGTCCCATAAGGGTCCTCATGAGGTGGAGCCGAGTGTTGGCCCAAATTCTTGTAAAGACCCACCTAAAGGGAGGGCTTTACACGGCATAAAAACCTACATGGGTAAGTTATTCATCCAGTTTGCTACTGGCCACTTACTAACCTGGTAGGTTTGTAAGGTAATATACCTACCTACCTAGGTATATACCTACCTTGTATCAATTTCCATATTAGGTCTATACTTGCCTCATGGAAGGCAAAAATGAGTTTTGAACCCAATAATGAACTTTATAGAGTCCACACTAAAATGCATAATATTTTCTTTTTAAATTATCGCATTCATGAACAATTTATTTTTTAATTAGAATTTTCAATATTCATTTTCATTCAAATACTCTTAGTGAATGGATATTCTTGAAATTATAAAGTTTTGCAAAGTGATAAATGCTCTTGAAATCGAGACTAAGTTAGTGTGGCCATCAAGTTGTTCACGGATAATTATTTTGAAGTTTGGAATGAGTGGTATAAGCAATTGGTGCCATTTTTTTTTTAAAATTTAAACTTCTACCTAATCAACCTTGAGTTTGACATACTTCCTTTCAAAATTTTATTTTAAATTTTGATTTTCCCTTTCAAATTCAAAACTATCTTTTCCAATTATTTTCATTGACTAATTATTTTCAAGTTATTTTGCAACTGTATCACATCTTCAAACAATTTTAAATTTTTTATCTACATTCCAAACTTTAAATGGATTTCAAAACCCATTGAACATTGATACTAACAATTAGCATTGTTAATTTGGAGAATAGGTCGCACAATTAAAAACAAAAAAAACAAAGCAGTTTATTGAATGATTATTTAATTTTGTAACTAGTTATGAAATTTTCTTTTAATTGCATGATTCTCATTGGATTGAAATCAAATTCACCAATTTACTTATGTCAAGGAGGTTGAGTTTGGATGATCCACATAGGAAATTTTTTTAATTAAACTAGTTTTGGAACTAACCAAAAAATGGATCAATTAAAAATTAAACCATTTTGTATACATCATAAATATTGTTGAGTTTAGGAGTTGGGCTTTATATGGTTGGAAATAGTGTTTACAATGACATGGTCATTTACCTTCATATAATCATGGGTAGGCACATGGAAATTATATTGTACTTGAATTAATAATTTTATTTTCCACCATTTTACTTATCATATTTAATTAATGCAATGTGTGTGTATATATATATATATATCCATTTTTTGATCCTATACTTGATTGTTGTATATCTGAGGTTGAGAACTTGTTTTGAGACAAATAAATGGATGCCATATGGAGATCCATATTATATTATACTCTATTTGCATTCCACATTTTTGCAATGCACATGGTACTAAAGGTTTTGTTTGAGTTATGGTGATTGACTAAGATTTTCTTAATGTCATGCACTCATGTTTGCAATGTTAATTGTACAACATTTAAACATTCTTATCAATGTGCCATGCTTGTTCGCATTACATACTCCAATTCACCATTTTTCACATACTCTAATACATCATTTTGTACATTAAATATTTGTCGTTACCTTACTTTGTGAACATGGTAAAATTTGGTCATTCAAATTTAACCAAATTAATAAATTTTGCAAACCTTAATTTTCCCTTGTCAATCTAAATTGGAAACTTTCAAAAGCTATATATATTTTCCATAGTTGATATTTCATTTAGAAACTTGATTTACCCCTATTGGGATGATACATTGGATTTGATATAGTCACCCAACACTAGTTGTAAAACTAGGGGTGATTGGTTGGTCAACTATCCATTAAAAGTACAATGATAGTTGACCAACCAATACTCACTTGGTGTTACAACCATATATAGGGCACACCCACCTCCAAAGGTACAACCAACATACAAATTCAAATTTAATGTTGTCTATCTTCACATAAAATAAATTTTTTGAAGTAAATGTATGCATGAAAAATCAAATGGCACATTGACATGATTCACATCATACAACTCAATACAAACTAACACAATTTGATTCACAAATTAACAAAATTATTCAAAGGTATACCCATCTTTTAGGCACTAACTCCATTTTTGGTTAATGTTTAAACATAGATTCTTGACAATTGATAACGTTTTATTAAATATATATGTGTCTAGACATGAATGTTGTACACAATGGATGTAATATAAATTGTTTGACACTACAGTTCTAATTTGTCATGGATTACCCTCAAAATGTAAATGTATAAGCTTGCATACAAAATCAAATATCCACAAAATACACACAATATATGAGGTGTCCAATTTTTGATTGACCTAAATGACACCCCATTAATGCAAGAATAGTAATCAACTTCATAATTTATTTTCATTCTATACAATATATTGATGTCAAATCTAATGGCTTCAACTAAGGCTTGCATTTATATGAAGGAGTGATTAGTTGGTTGACAATTGATTTTTAATTAACTAATGAGGATATGTTCAAGTTGCTAAAAACCTTTGTTGCCTTCTTACAATATTTTCATGTTCATTGTTTGTCAACATTGATTGACAAAGAGTTATTTTTTGAATAGCTTGAACATGAATGTTAAAAGGATTATGTTGTTTATATGAAAGTGTGGAAAATTTGCATGGGAATGGTGTGGGAATGAAACTCTTTCAATCAAAGTCAATAATTCAAATTGAAAGTTTGTGGTCTTCATAGAAGTCAAGTGATTAGGTGTTTGGGTTGAACCTAGGTTTTATATTCCCTTACTTGTGTTTTGCAATAGATTTGTCTCATTTGTGCCATAATATGATAAAATGGTTATACATTATCAAATTTTCAACCCCATTACCTTGAAGTTGTTCAAACATTCAAGCTTTTTTATAAAAAATTATTTTTGCATTCTAATTAAGATAAACAAGTTTTGAATTTGTCAAGTTTGCATAGTTGAAAATTGAAAAACTGACAAATGACTAAGGTAAATCATATTACTTACATTTTTAATGTCAAGAAATTGTGAGCATTGCAACTTTTTAAAAATATATATCCTTTTTTGAACAACTACCAAATTGCAAGAAATCATAATGTCTTATGGAACATGCATATGTTGGTTCACTTGGCTAGGAACACAATTTATTCATCATGTCCAACACCATTTCAAAGGTGGTGACATGCCTTTCATGCTTGTTCCAAAGAATACATGATGTCCTCCTTGTTGATTTACATTATTATCTTACTTGTTGTACATTGTTAAGAAAGTGAAAGCATGAATAGGGGGATTGTTTGGACTATCACACTTGTAATTATTCTGGATTACATACAAATGTAAAATTTAAAGCCATATTTGAAATTAACATTATCAAATTTTGTCATAGACTTTAATGGGACTCATCATAAAAAAATTGGATGGATTCGAAGAAGATTATGGACTCATAATGGACTTTTGAAATGACAACATTACACCTGTCACATAGAGAAAATGAAAAATGTGAATTCAAAAAATACATCAAAGTAGTGTCAAAATAGAAATAAATAAATAAAACATCATTAAATGAAGAATTGATTAGTGAAGTGCATTGAAATTTTCCATATATATATATATATATATGTAAATGATGTGATTGTTATAAATTTTATCCTTGGGAGTCCATTTCACATTAAATTTTTTAATCTTTTGCATGGATCTTTTAATCAATCACATGTTTAAAGATATTCATAGGTTGGTTTATTAATATTTATGATTAAAATCATAGGGGATAATTATAGGATTTATGGTTTGATAATTGTTAAAATTGTAAAAAAATCGCTAGTGTTAGATTATGGACTTTGAAATGCCACTTTTGAGATACCTAACCATGTTTTTTCCCTAGATATCATACTTACAACTAACAATCGACAACATTTATTGAAATAATTATTTTTAAAAAAATGGGGTTCAACAAACCCATTTTGAATATTCTAGATTTTGACATGATGATTTGACTATGTTAATTTTTATTTTTTCAAAAATCATTATGGTAGTGCAATGGTTAAGATTGCTCTATGTGAAAAACAAATGCAAGGTTCAACTTCCCTAAATTTTGGCATAATGAATTCACATTTATTTCTTTATTTTTTTGTTTATTATTTTCCTTCCTTATAATTAATTGCCATCAAACATCAATCAAAGGTCAGGTATACATACATTTTTTAACATTTCTATTGTATTTTATTTTCCATTGTGAATATGAATAAATTAGAACCCACATAACACCACCAATCCCACCTAAAGGAAAACATTATGTAGTACCTAGGCAACTTCAACACAAAATATATTATTTTTCCTTTTGCTGAATTTTTCAACAAAAAAAAAAACTTTATGTTGAAAATTCAATCAAAATGTAATAAAGCAGCCAAACTTGAACCCACACCCTATCTAACAAAGTAACATAAACTATGATAAATTTGAGCGAAAGGACAACATGAAACTTGTGAGATGTCTAATGATTTTATTGTATTTAATCTTTATTTGCCAAAATTTTCAAAATCAAAAACTTAAATGTTGAATCATAAACTTAACATCATATTAATCATTTGGCACATTAATGTCAAAATTGCCCAAGTACTATGGTACAAATGTGGTAGAATGGGAGCTTAAAACCATTTAAATGTTATATATTAAGTTGGAATGAACATTGCACATCATACTTTTTTCACAATATTTTATTCCTTGAACAAATACTAGAGTTTTCTTCAATTACCTTTAACTTTTCTATATTATTCTTGTACAATTATCACTTGTTTTTTCTTAAGGAATTTTTTATGTCGCCAAGTCACATCATACATAAAAAGATGTAGAAAAAGTGGCAATCATGCTTACAAAGATTTAGCCAAATTTGGCTATAAAAGAGATATGAAGCACAAATATTTAATCTTTTTTTTAATATTTTGGTTGTACATATTGAAAAACAAATATTAAAAATCTAGAAAAATTTCTTTCTTTCATTTTTGGTAATTGAAAACCTCCAAAATCACTTCATTATTTTATTTTGTTTTGGTAAAATGTCATCATTAAAAAAATGTTGGTTATCACTAAATGAAACTTATAACCATCCATGATCAATCCTATAATGTCATCAAAACCTAAATTTAATTGATTAGGGTGAAACCCTAATATGTCTATTTCAATGTATATGTCCATATGAAACCAACCACGATATGATGTTGATGAATACTTCAAACTTTGACATTCATTATGATAAAACATGTATGTCAAGCCTAGACTAAAATGCAACTAGATGTCCTTTGGAATTAATGTAAAATTACATTACAACTTATTCACAAAAATATTATATATATTCAATGAGTTCCATTATAATTGCAAAATAGTTATATATGTTACCATTTTAACATTAAAATATGTACCCATTATACAAATTCGATCAAAATCATTCGATTTTATTTGTAAATGGCATAAAAGTTGTTACAAGTAATCAAAATGTAATTGATGTGCAACTAAAATTCAATACATAGTTAATGTAACTAAGTTTCAACTATGTTTCAACCAAAATAGGCAAAGGCAAGTGACATATGGCTATAGCTTTTATTAGATCCTAGAACTTACATCAATGGTTGTCATGCACTTGTGCCTAGTGTCAAAAAATTCTAAAGGATGAACAAAGAGAGAATTATTCTCTTTAATTTGAAGCTTCTTGCAAAAGAACTAACATATGTGTTGGATAACATCCTTTTTGATTTATGGCTTTTAGTTTTAAAAGTGAAACATTCAAATCAAGAAAAACAATTCATTCTTGTTTATATAACATGGAGTGAAGACATGTAATTTTTTGTTTTTGGTTTGAGTAAAATTTTGGTTGTTTATTTGTTTATTTTATTGATTGAAACTAACAAAGTCTTATTCTTGATAATTCTATGAAGTTTTAAGTACTTGTTTTACGGTGTAATGAGTATAAATATTCATTCAACATTTATGTTGTTTTGTGCATTTACAATATTGTCCATTGTTCTTATGCATAAGAATATTATGTTGTAAAGTTGTTAGATTTTATACAACTATAATGAATTATTGATTATGAAATTTGATGATGCAAGTCCCAATGCATTCAAATTTAATACACTTTTATGCTAAGACAAATAATGTGAAAATAAGTTTACATATACATGTGTGGAAATTCAATACCAATGTATTCAAATTTTGTTTATAACACCTTTGAATTTAAATATTTGTGTGTAAATGTGAAGCTTGTAGTTTAATCATTGTATGGTTATGATGTTTTGTTTGTGTTAAATTTTGGTGAAAAGTTAAACATGTGACATTGTGCATATGTTGTTTATAATTTGAAGTGTAGTTAGAAGATACAACTATTCAATTTTCACAATATGGACAAATGTTAAACCAAACAAGAGTGAGAGGAAATGAGCAAATTTGGTTATATAATGTGGTTGTGATGTGTTGTTTATATTTCATTTCAATGTTAAATTAATTATGTCATTATATATTGTACGTTGATTATTGATTGCATTATAATTGTGAAAACCTCCTACTTAGTTTTAAAATATGAACATTAAATTATCTTTCACATTCCAATGACATTATCCTTGCATTAATTGTGCAAACATCATTCCACATTTGGCAACTATGAAAATATATGCCAACTTTTGAACAAACACAAATGGACCTATTAACATTAAATGGCAATAGATATTTGATAGGTCATTTGATAACAATAGTTTTAACAAGTTGTAGCTTAACACTATATATATTATTGGAAAGGACCATGAATCCTAAAACATGTTCATGAATATTGTATTTTTCAACATTAAATAGTAATATATATAATTATATAACAAGATGTTTATCATCATTTATGCAATGGACTTATGCAATATGTTTCACAATGCATAATTATCATTACCAATAATTCCAATGGGCACAAAATAATATTATTCATAAATGGACGTGTTAGTTGCAAAATAGTTCCATCAACAAATTGATAAGTCACAAAATTTAGAATTACATTAGTTGAATTTCAATTGTAACATAATACCATTAGCAAAATTCATTAATTGCATAAAAACAATTCAATAATGCATTAGTTGCAAGTTAATTATAATGGACATCAACAAATTTTGTTTGTTGATGGATGAATAAAAAGTTATGTATGCATACATGGGTGTTTTGCATAAGAATCTTACATGGACACTTTAGTTGCAATGTAATTGCATTGAATTGCACAAAGTTGAACATGTCTTTCGTAAATATACATTTCCATGTAATATGATGCGTTACATTTGATCCAATTAGTGCAACTTGTTTGATAGCACTCACATTGTTAAAATACCTAAAATTGTAAATGTTTGATGTGATTTTGAAATCCTATACAAGCCAGGTTGCAAAACCCTTTATTTTCAATGACTATAAAGAAACATGAACATATCCATGGTTTCATTTCAATAGGCATCATTTGAATGAAAATTTATTTATTTTAATTATAAAATCCATTTTTAGAGTTTCACAAGAACTTGAATGAATTTTCAAAAAATAGAATAATAAATAAAATTGTTGTTTAAATAGTTGATGGAACCAAGCATATAACTATTTGTAATGGGGAAAGTTGCACTACAAAAATAAGATATTGATTAAAGTGCTAAGATAATTGGTCAAGAAAAGAGGTTTAACTACATGTTGTAATTATTTTTTAAATCATTTTATTTTTAATTATATTACTTTTTTGTTTGCACATTAAGTTCTTGGTTTAACATATTGAATTTTAAATACTTCATTATAATTTTTTTGGAGGCTAAACTACATGTATTTTGAAGCATGAAATTCATTTCTTAATCCCATCCTTTAGTAAAATCATTGTCTATCTATCAAATTCAAGTCACCATTGCAAAGAATTTGCCAACTCCATTTTTGTTTGGAGTTAAAAAAAAATTGTCATGAATTGCTAAATCTTTCACATTTGCAAACTATTTATTGTTACAATTGGTGATTCTTTGCTCACCTATTGCTTTTCATATTGTATTGGTTTGTTTGAGGAACATGTGGATTTTGCATTTACATATATTTACAACTTGTTGCAGGAACCATGGATGGAGTTAGAAGTTGAAACAAGATGAAATCCATGTCCAATATTGGAAATTGGAAGTTGCGAAAGTTGGTTATTTTTAACTTTTTTGTTTGGTAAGATTGCTTCAAAAAATTCATGTGTATCATGGCTTGCATAAAGTGGGATCAATAGGTCTACTTGAATGGCTTAAAGTAACTAGAAATTGTGATCAATCATTGAATGCTGGAAAGAAAGAGGATGGATCCACTTAGTGAAATGGGAAGAAGAAAGAAGACATATTTAAGTCGACCGTTTCTTTCTTGGAGGCAAAACGAGTCCACCATAGTTCTATTGAAGTGAAAAACAAGATTGCACATCTAAAAAACAATTATGTGATGCAATGGATTTCATGCACACAATAGGTGAAAGATTAAACATCATTGAGTAATGGATGCGTATTAATTGTATTAGAAATTAAGTACTTTTATTATGTCATTTTGTTGAAAAGATTGATGTTAATTTCATGGAGGATAGAACATCAACAAACCCACCATATATAAGTTATTCAAGTGATGACATTATGCCAAAATCTTGATTTTATGACCACATATATGGTTGCATTTGTAATCGTATGTGCCATTAATGACTATGCATGATTACATGATTATGTAATTGATCACACTTGTCATTTTTATTGTCTAGTTGCAAATGTGGTCATAGTGAGAAACACCATTCCATGATATTTATGATTGTGGTCATGCTGAACACATGACTACATATATGATTGGACATATGATTGTAAATATAGTTATAAACATGATGGATTATAAACATGGCACATGGTCTCTACTTAGTTTAGCTACCTAGCCTAAACAACTTAATGGATCAACCTACTTACCTACCTAGCTAGTGGTTTTTAATTAAAGATTAGTTGACCTACCCACCTTACCTAGTTACTTACTAATCAAATTTTAATGAAAAATCACCACAATTTTTTGAAAATGAAATATTTTTTAAATTATTTTTAAAAAATGTTTGTGTAATAGTGACTAAAAATGTTTGTTTGGAAAAGGTGTTGCCACATGTGGTTACAATTTAAAAAGTTACTTCAAATAATGTTGCTGGTCAAGTTGAACTCCACATTAGCTCCATCAAGAATTGAAAAAAAAAAAACATTACTACCTACCCACCCAACAACCTCCATGTCTACCTACCCACCTTACCATATACCTTATTTCCATTAACCCTATAATATAGGTTAACCATAGGTTCAGTTAACCCCCTTAATGCACATATAGAGGTTACATTTAGAAGGAATTGAGCCCCTCACCTGAAAATTAAAAAACTAAGTTTTTACCAATGCACCACACATTCATAAAATATTAAAATTTTGTCAACCTATTATTATAAACATGCATTTTTTTGACATTTGTTTACATTACTAATTATGTAAAAAGAAGGTAATAAGTAAGTATTCAAGTAAATAGGATTAGGTAAATAAATAATTGGAAACTAATAGATACCATCTACCCATTTAATATTACCTACCAATCCACCTATGTTGACCAATGCCTAACCTAACTACGTACCTAGCTTCACCTAACCAACTAGCCTATATAACTTAGGTACATTAAACTAGTTGGTAGGTTCATTAACCTAGGTAGGTATTTTAGCCTAAGTATGTATGTTGAACTAGATAGGTAGGTTAAACTAGGTAGGTGTACATTAAGCTAAGTAGGTATTCTAGGTAAGGAGGCTTGCTAGGCTAGGTAAGTATGCTAAACTAGGTTGGTTTGTTAAGTTAAGTAGGTACTTATGTTGACCAATGTTTAACCTAACCTAGCCCAATCAACTAACCTATATAACTAGTTTAAAGACCTATTTAGTCTAATTTAGTTTAACTACCTACCCACCTACTTAATTAAACTAAGTAGGTGCACTAAGTTAAGTAAGTATGTTAGGTTAAGTAAATGTGATAGGCTAGGTAAGTTATTTAGCCTAGCCTACCTACCCAACTTAAGTTACCTACCTAGCTTAATTTACCTAGCTACCAATATAATTAATGTAGATGACCAAAATTGGAATTGGTCAAAATTTAATGGGGAAGGAAGGGGGAATTTATATATTGTAGTCATATTAAAGCTTTAATCATGTAATCACATATATGATTAAAAGTAGTTACGTCATATTGCACATAGTTTTGTAATCATGATCATGATTAATCAAATAGGACACATTGGTTCACATGACTACATGATTAGATTTAGGGCATGTTGCAAAATGTTTTAATCGTGAAAATCATATTTTAGCATAGTGTGGAGTGGACATAGAAGACATTCTTTTAGGATTCCTTACTTAAGCACCAACCTTTGACAAAACTTGCAAATGATTTTGTAGGTGAAGGATATTTTGAAAATGAAAGGGAAACATTTGACTTTGGTGAAAATGCTTAAATTGATCTTAGAAGAGAGGCTTTTACATCCACAAACCTTGCTATTGTGTGCACATAAATGATATGACATTTAATTGTAATAACTTTGGAATAAAAATCTATCAAGCTAGTAGATGGGGCAATGAAAAAAACAAAAAACCTTTTGTATTTGTTGAAACATTCATTAATATTTCCAACTTGAAGATCATGCTATTGGTGATAAAAAGTTAAAATTGGGATGTGATTGGCAACAAAAGACTTATGAGCTCCGAAGTTGAATGCTTGATTTCTCCATGGAAATTCAAAATGAAGAATTGGCTATTCACATGGAGGTTGAGAATTAAAATTCATAGTTGCAATTGGAGCTTGCACATTTGAAGGTGCAAGGTGAAAGTTCAAGTGCATAATATGTTATAAAAGTTTTGATGTGGGTGGTTTGTTTAATAACTAATATTGGTATCTCTTTTGCATGTGTTTGCTTATGTTGTGATGGAATATCATGTAACATCCAACTTGGGTGCAATGACATGAATAAGAACCACAATTGATAGTAACCATTGTTTTGTTTTCATGTTTTAGTGTCAAAAATTATATTAATGTTGCAAGTTATTCAAAAGCACTCATGGCAATGTTTATAATATATTATGGAAACATGTGATATGATTTGGATTAAATTTAATGCAGATAGAATATTCAAAAAATTCATTAAACACCATAATCAATGTTTTAAAAACATTGTAAAACCTTTTATTGGTGAGGAGATTCTTTAAACATTTTTTTACATTGTAGTATAATGCAACATCTTATGAGGTCATATAAAATTTTGAAACTTTTTTCAACTTACAAATGGGAATTCATAATATATTAAAAAAATCTTGAATAATCATTCGCCAGAAGGACTCAACATTGGTTCTTATTATCCTATTTGCACCCATTTGTGAATTAAAAGTCATAAATTTACAATTTTTTCCTCTCAATCGATTTTTTCATCTATATGAACAATGACATAATGTGGGATGTGGTTTATAACCAAAGATTTTATGTGAAACCTGTGTGTGGAAAACAACTAAATCAATTTTACCAAAATATAACACACATGTATATGTATTGAAAATTTTAAAAAATTGAACATGAATTGAAATCATGTGTAAATGTATTTATATTATTAAATGGTACATGTTACATATTTCAATGGAAAGAAAACACAAATCTTTTGATGTATTTATTTTTGCCTTAAAAGTATAATCATTTGATCACCCATAAAATTTCAAATTTTCACCATTTTCATCATCATGATCTTCATTGCCTTGTTAAGAGTCTCATACTAAATCATATAAATTCTCAAGGAAAAGGTTATGCAGTACATAATAAGTCTTGATCAACAACCCACTTTTGTTGTGACCTTAAATTGAATATCGTAGTACACAAACAATTTCAGCATCAATTAAATTATTTTTATTTTTCCAAATTTTCGAAAAAATATTTACTACTTGTGCCAAAATTTCAATAATTATTATAAAATAAAATTCTAAAATATTTTGATTGTTGGGTTTGAATTTCAAACCTATCGCTTTTAGAAGTTAAGAATGTGATAGTCTAGACACACTTAGACTATCTCCCAAAAACAAAAAGTTCATGTTTATTATTTTATATGAACATTACTGGCCAAAAATTTGAGAATTAAAAAACCAATTACTGAAGTTAAGATAATAAATTTAATTAATTATATGGTAGTTCGTTGTTGAATTCATGCGGGTATTACAATACACAATTGATTTTTTAAATGGGTAAGTTGCATTTTTAGAATGAAAGGAAACACAAAGTTTGTTTTGGGATTGGGCTATGATGTGGAGCGAAAACAAGAAAGTGTGAACACACTCCTAAATGAAGTGGAAGTGTTTTGGAGTGAAATGAAAACTTTCCCAAGGTTCCCAAATTGAACTCCCATTTTGAAAGTTGGAAGTATCAAAGTGTACCAAATTGTTCCAGCAAGGTTTGGGACACCAAACTAATGTTGGGTAGGTATATGTCTATGTAATAACCTATGGTTAAAGTAATATTGATTTTTTTTGGACATAACTTATGATTTCAGTTAATTGAAAATTATCAAATCAAACATATCTACAAATAATTATAAATGAAATGATGAATCAAATGAAAATGGTTATGTATAAATCATTTTTTCGGCATCCATACCTTGATAGTTAAATGAACTTCTAAGAAAAAATGCCACTTTGATGTAGCTATCATGGAAGGTTATAAAATATACGAGAAGGAGGAGAATGGTGGCTTGTGAGTTTGTCGTTTGTTTGTGCATCGATTTGGTTTTAAATGTGTTAGTGCCTTTTTTTCTTGGTTTGTGCATTTTAACATATTTATGAATTCAATTTAAAAAGCTTGTTCTAATTCAATTTTGAAGCTCTTGCATGTGCTTCTTGTGCACCCAAGGTTTAAAAATCTCTTTAAGCACATAATATCATAAAATTTACCTCAATATCTTATAACAAGCCTTTAAGGGCATGTCAACTTTAATATGAACTTACCATCATTACTACAAAATGTGGGTGTAGTTCATTAGTCCTCGTTCAGTAGACCAATGAATTCATTACTTCCCCATTAAGTCCTGTTCATTATAACCAATGAATTCATTCATAATCTAGTGAAATTATTTGGCGTATAGGGACACCTTTGTTGTAGTGCATGTTAATTTTATTATGAGATTGTTTGGTTTCAATTTGAATATGTAGATGCTTTAAGCTTTGGAATCAACCTTTTACCACACCTATGTAATGTTATACCATAGTATCTGGGTGGTTTTGGCATAAATTAAATTATTTTTAACTTTGCCAAAAATTTCAGAAAAAATTCAACCCTTTTTGTTGAAATTTTTAAAAACACATTCAAGCTGCCAACTAGTTTTGAACCAGGGACTTATTTGACCAACTCAATTATTTTACATCCATGTGACCACTAATGTAGTGAAATATCTTTAAAATACTAATGAATTTTATTACATATATTACACATATGTTGAACATTTCAAAATTAAAAAAGTAATTGCTGAACCATAAATTATGGATTAAATTAATTATTTGATAGAGAATTGTTAAAGCTGCCCAAGTACTATGGTATTTTAATTTGAAATCTTGCCGGCCATGTATTGAATATTGCATTCAATGGTTGTGTAGTTATGGGTTGTTCATAAGCTAGAATGTAAATGAGGATAGGAATAATCATCCAACATGTGGTTTTTTGTCACAAAAATAATTCGTGAAATTCATTCAGAGCTTTGAATTTGTGAATACTCATAAGTCATCATGATTAGACTTTAGGAAACCAACAAGCACATGCAATATTCTACCCTTGTAGTCACAAACAATTAATCATTGTTAAAATAACATAATATTTTTTCAAAAGTAATAATTTTCACCATATTTAATGGGTCTAGTTGCAAGAAGGATATAAGTTCCATCTACAATACACACAATTGAAAGAAACACAAGAAAAATTCAATTTTCAATTTTCGCAATAACATGTTTTTGTTAACAATGAGCCACTTGATTGCTTTAGACTTCATGGATTAAATAACAACAATGTATTGATTAATGAATATCTTTACTATACCTTAAAACATTCCAAACATATTGCATGCATTTATAATGGAAATTGTGTTAACATAGTGATCAAACTTATATGAAACAACCATAAATTGTAAGTGTATTAGTGCTTGTCCTATTATAAAATTGTTATGAAAAATGTGATGGGTTTGTATCAATTATAGGATTCTTTCAAAACCTGAAATGAACATCTTGATTTTTACTTGAAATGTTCATATAACAAATTTAAAATGATGGATTGAATTTTTTTTGAGGTTCTTGGAACCTTTAATCTATCTTTCAAAGTACCTTCATGCACTAATGCCCATATATAGTACATGGAGACTATTAATTAACCCTTCTTCAATTGAGTCATTGTCATAAGGATTCTCTTGTGAGGAATCAAGGCTTTGAACTTTCAATTCTTTGATTCCATCATTGTTATTAATACAATTTTTCGACGCATGGGCAAATGATTTTGTAATGTATAATCTTTCCAACTCTTCAAGGATTTTCTCTTGCTCATTTCTTCTTGGCATTGTTATATAATTACATTTGTGACAACTATGAGCACAACCTAACCTGTTATGGGTATGGTGAGAAAATCTTCAAACTTTTCACAAAACAAGAATCTTATTAAGCTCACAACCAAAAATAAAAAACAATACAAGTTCAAAACAACAATTATGATACAAATTTGACTTTAAAGATTGTGACATCGCAACAAGAATTGATAAGACCAAAAAAATAACCTACATGAAACAAGTAGAATTACACTAAATGTGGTTATGAATGTTCATATGTTTGAAGCAATGAAGGAGTGAAGTTTGCACTTGAATGTGTGGTTCCAACAAAAGTGAAGTTCCCATGTGAAGAGAGGTGAACTTTTCAGCATGGATTCACCAACATGAATCTAATGCTCAACAAAATAATCATGACATAAGTGAAAGAACCATTGTGAAAGAATCGTTGTGAGGTGTTCAAAGCTTCACCCTTGGTTACTCACATAAATCGGGGCACAAAATCAAACAAAACTTTGAATCAATCATCAATTATGTGAACAAGGCAATCGAACCTTGAACCCCATATTAAAATTAAAATGATTTTCCAAAATCATTGAGATTATTTGAAGGAGATAATTGGATTTGAACCTCCTATTAAAATTAAATTGATTTTCACTTTGGGAATCCAAAGAACAACTGATTAAGTTGTGGGTAGAGCACATTAGAATTAAAATTCAATTTTCCCATGACATAAATAAAATTTCATCACAAAAATTGGAATCCAATTTATTTTATTTTATTTTATTGTTATTACTATTATTATTATTTTTGGGGTTGGATGCAATCAGTGTGTCTTTGGAAGAATCCTGGTCGGGGAATGGGGAGGAACAAGAATCTTGGTCAACTCAGAGGGAGAAAAGAATGGAATAATTCTGCAGTCGGTCAGTGTTGGAAGCAGAATCTAGGTCAGAATCTAGGTCAAACTCCGAGGAGGGCGGAGAATCGTCAGTCAATCTCTCTCTCGTTCTCTCTCTCTTTCTTTCCTTCGGGGGAAGGAAGGGAGGAATCTGGGTGGATTCCGAGGAATTGGGTGACCCATGGCTGGGGATCTTGTTAATCAAGGAGCATATTCCATCAAACTTTGGGTGATGATCGATCGATCGGTGTTGCCATTTCCTCAATTGTTGTTGCCCTGATGATCTGCTCTTCCTTCTCCTCCTTCTAGGGATTTGGTTCTCGGCGAGGACTCGACGTTTCTCCATAGGTATCGTCTGAGGAAGTCCAGAGAAAGAGAAGAGTTGAGAAGAGAAGAGAGGTGACGAGAAGAGAGAGAGAGAGAGAGAGAGAGAGCGAGCGAGGGAGGGGGAGGAGGAGGAGGAGGCCATGAATGAGGCGCTTGGGTCACGACGCATCCTGTATTTGGGTTTCAATCAAGACCACAGGTAATGGGTCGTGACTGATTTATTTGTTTTATGGGTATGGTTTCTGTTGTTTTGGGAGCTTGGGTTTTTGCCTCTTTCTTTGTGTAGTAGGTTTCAGCGAATCTTCACTATCCCGGTTGATTTGATTTTTATGTATGCGCTTCGAAGCTCTGGATTTGGAAACACCCCACTCTTGTAGATTTGGCAACCTACTCACTACTTTGGAAACCCACTTGCAACTCTGGATTTTGCAAGCTTTTCGATTGCAAATCTTAACCTGGATTTAGAAGAAACCCCTCCCAAGGTTGAGGAACCCAAGGAGATGTCGGTGACTGTTTTTTAGGGTTTCTGCTGAAGCAAGTGTTTCAGAGGCTGTTTAGAATCGCAATTAGGGTTTGAATGGTGTGTAGAGAAGAAAAGGAAAAAGCTCAGAAGCTAGCTTTGAAAAAAGCTATGTCTGTGTAGTCACAGAGAGAGGGAGGGTTGGGGAATGGAATCTGACAACCAAATTGGGTGAAAGAAGTATGACAACAGCAATTCACAAGTGTTTTTGCTGATGTTGAATTGGGTTGCCCTGTTCAAGTTCTATAAACAATGTGTTTTTCTTCCAATATAATATGTGGTGGGTGATGGGCATGATAGTGTACCTCTCTTGATGTGGAACTTGGTGGTGGGATGATGCAGTTGCCTGGCTATAGGCACAAAGGATGGCTACAAAATTTTCAACTGTGACACTTGCAGCTGCTGTTATGAACGCTGTAAGTGTCTTTGGCCATATCTTGTCTTTGTGTGCCCCCTTCTCTCTTATGAGCCGCAGATAACCCCTTTTGAACTAGTTTGGAACTCACAATCTTCCATCATCAATGGGGGCTGTAATGTGCAGCAGAAGGAGCAATTAGTGTGGTGGAGATGCTGTTTAGCTCCAGCCTCATTGCCGTAGTAGGAGCAGGTGAACAGGTAGAAATTTCCTCCCCTTCCCCCCGCCTCCCTGTCATTTTCTTCTACATGGAAAATCGGCTCAGTGTTTGAGTTTGCCTTTAAAGTTATGTTTGTGGGTTCCTGCAATTCTTCTCTCTTTCTCCTCATCCTTCAGTTACTCCCTTTGTGGGTGACCCAGTTTCCAGAAGTCAACTGCATTTCTTTTCCTTTTCCATGAATGTGTTTCCTCCTCTTTTTAGGATGCTGAAAATTTTCTCCTTTTACAATTTTAGAGACATTCTGGCTGGCTTTTGGGATACCAAGTTTTTTTGTAAAGGGAAAAAGCGAAGGACCCCTTTTGCTCCAGTTCTTTGCAAAATTTGTATATTCAACTCAGCAAAGCTTTATTAGGTGATTTAATGAAAGGGAAAGAGGCCTAAGTTGGTGTGGCTGATTTGTAGCCTGCACTCTCTCCACGGCGGTTAAGTGTTTTCAATACCTCCACTGGGGTGAACTTGGCAGAGCTCAACTTTGTGTCATCCATCCTGGCCGTTTGCATGAACCGTAAACGGTATGATAAAATTCTGATTTTCCTTGAAAGTTTTAAGGGAGAAAGCACTTTATAGATTTGGCGTGGATCCCTCTTCTCCTGCTGGTTCCTTGGTAGAATTGAGTGGAGACAGGAAGAAGAAATGTTGCACTCATTTTTTCCTTCCAGTTGTGTGATGTCAGGAGCATTTAGGGATCATGTGTGTAACGTGCATGTCTTTGAATGTTCTTGTTCACTTTCTGAGCTGCTTCATCTACCAACTAGTCTAGAGAAATATCTTAGAACAATTCCACTCTTTCTCCCTCATCCATGCATTGGGAATGGTATGTGGGACAAAGGACAGGATGGTGGTAGTGTTGGAGCGTAAGACATACATTCATGACCTGGCTCAGCTAACTGTCCTTGAGACGATTGATACCATTTCAAATCCTCGGGGTATTTTCTCTAAGCACCTGAATCTCCCTCCTCTTCAAAGTTACATCTGCAACATATTGATGCAAACCCACTTTTTCAACATGGCATTTTTCTTCTTCTTCTTCTTCTTTATCTTGTGTCCAGCTTTTTTGTGGACTTACATAGTGACACTGCAGGTTTATGTGCATTATCACCTAATCAGGAGAACTGCTACTTAGCTCTACCTGCAAGTGCAACCTCAGGCTCTGTGTTAGTCTATGATACATTGGACCTTCATGCCCTCTGCCAGGTAAGAAGAATGTAAACCCTGTACACACCACACAAGTTTGACATCTGTTGTGTCCAGAGCTCCCATCCTCATTTGCTCTTGTATCCCTCATCTTTTGAATTTCAGATATTGGGTTTTCTACGATTCAGTTTGATCCTGTGGCTTCTTTACTCTGAGTCAAACTGAATGCTTCATCAATTAGCAGCTGTAGCCTACCTACCTCATGTTCATTTTTGGGTTTGGCAGATTCAAGCTCATCGATCACCATTGGCAGCAATGGCGGTGTCAGGAGATGGCTTGTTTCTGGCTACTGCCTCCCAACAAGGCACTGTTATCAGAGTTCATTGTATTCCTCAAGCTTCAAAGGTGTTTATTGCAAATATCTGACAATTAGAAGCTCTTCAGGAATTTTTTTGTTGGAAGTCTTGTTGCTGATGATTCATGTAGACCTCAGTTTAGATGCAAACTCTGACACCCCTATGGTTATAATGACTGTACTCCCTCTTTGTCCTGTTAGTTTTGGTTTTTCCATGGGAGTTTTCTTTTCTCTGCAACAGACCACTGATGATGTAACTGTTTGTAATATCAGGCCTTCACATTCCGACGTGGCACTTATCCAGTGCCAATTTACTCTCTGTCATTTGGGCCACAATCACAAAGTCCACAGCTGCTTGCAGCAACTTGTGCTTCTGGCACAATCCATGTCTTCAAGTTGGGCTCAAATTCAAGGTGGTAAAAATTCATTCTTCCTTTTGTATGGTGCTATTTGGTTGGCATTCTAGAACTTCTTATGGGCATAAGGAGCTGGCTCAGACTTCTGCATAATCCTCTTCATGCTTTTGTGACTGCGGTCGTCCTTCTCACAGTAGATTCCATATGTGACTATGGGTGAAGGTGCCACCAGCTGGTGGCCAATTTCACCCTCAATTCAAGAGATATTAGCTGCTGAAAGCTAATGATGAAAACATGTGTTGGGTGACAATGGGGTATTCAGGGAAGAGGGTGTTATGAGCGCTGGGAGACAAACAAGGTGAGGGGGCAAGAGATCTAGACCCATAGCTGACCTTTTTCACTGAAACATTCTTCTTTCATGCAATTACATGAAGCTTCTTATGATCTTAGGATGTGTTCTGCTTTCTGATGATTTTGTCAGCAGGACAGCAGCAGCAGGATTATTGGCATCAGTAATGCCAGACTCCATGAGTGACATTGTGGACTCAGAGCGTTGCTTCATCACCATTCGGAATGGTTCTCCTCCTGGAATCCGCAGGTATGGATTCCTCCTGCCCACTCACTTAAGTGTCTTTTTTTGGCTCATGTCTCTCTGTGTCCTCCTTTATATGAAAGTTAAATGATTTTTTTGCCTCTAGTAACAATCCCCCTTTTTCAGAGTGTCATGGGCCATAATCTACATCTCCAGGGCTCTTGCTGCCATTTTCAAGGGGTTGCCATGCTGCTGTTACAGTGCATGTCCTTGCAGTGCCTGTTGGGATGTGGTAGTTTGCTTCCTCATTCATGTTGCCTAAGGTTTGTATTGTGGTGTACAGTCACTGTGCAGTTGCAGGTTATGTTGATGACCTCAGTGATGATGGGATTCCATCCAATTCTATGACAAACAGGTCACCCTCACATTCAGAATCTTTTTGGTCCCCTTCTCTCTCCATTTGCAGTGTTAGCTAGATCAGAGTAAAACAATGGGTTTTTATGTTGTTCTGAGAATCCTTGAACCATTCCAGATTCTTGACCATGTTTCTGGGATAAGTTAGTCTCACTGAGGGATCTATTTTTTTACAAGGCTCAAGATCCATTCTTCCTGGGTGGGGACCATTGTCGGATCCAAGAAGTCCAGCCAGGCTCTCTGTATTGGCCTTCTTTCAGAAAGTTTTCCAATTTTCTTAGCATTCATTTTGTTTGTGGGCTGAATGATGAGGGTTGTGGGTCATGCACAGGGCGAGGATATATGTGGCGACAGCAAGTGGATATTTTCACGAGTGGTCTCTAGTGGTGGGACCAGGCAGGGAGGGAACCTGTTCACTGGAGCGCGAATGTGCCCTCTTGAGTAGTGCATCTGATGATGAAATCTCTGCACAGTTTGTATAATTTTAGGATTATCAATTGCATCAATTCTCTCTCTCTCCTGTGCATCCAATTTCTGAAGTTCGTACTTGTTTAAAGTTAGCCTGGCACACTTGGGTTTAGGGTTTAGGGTTTACCCACATAGAATCGAATCCCCTGCAAAAACAGTGACCCTTTTCTCAGTTGGGTCCTGAAGCATTGTGATCTGAGTTAACAATGCAGCAGCAATTGAATTTGCTGTGGTATTGATTATGCTAGGAAAATCATTGAACTATGGAAAGAGTCATCTTGCCATTGTAGTGGGCATTCCAGGCTTTCGTTTGTTTACACAACTAGCAGCAAAAATAGTTTAAAACTCAATTTTGGTCCTGTAGGACTATATGCACCACCTGACTATGAATAGGTTGATTCACCCTTGGATTCCCCCTTCTTTCAGAATGGTGAGTTGTCCATTTGTATTGTACACCCAGTTCCCACACAAATTGTGAAAAAGTTTGCATTCTTGTGCTGGATGTGTGTTTTTTTCTGCTCAAACAAGGCTTCTCCCCAACAGTTGAGATGCATACTGCAAGCACAAGCTGGAATGAGTTTTCAGGGTCAAGTTTCTTTCTTAATAATTGTCTGTGGTCAAAAACACTTTATGATCTAATTTCCATGGCATTATTTCTTCAGACTATTGGATTAGTATAAGTTTGTAGGTGGGCGGTGCTTTGTTCAGAACCGAGATTTTACTCACTTTAGCCACTCCATTGTTGACAGCTGATGGTGATGACACCCATGGTGAGATGTCTGTGAGCTGACACGTTTAGGAATATCATGACCTTCCAAGCACTCCATGGAGTTGCAACTATTGACATTATCCATTTGTGTTTTGAACAAAAAAGAAGTCAGAGCTGATGATGTGAGGAGGCATCATCATTGCCAGCATCAGCAGCTACCCTGTGAGTACCTCCAAACTGTTGTTCAGTTGCCCATGCAGAGTCAAGATTTGCATAATGCTAGATGGAGATGTGGATCTGGCCTCTCTGACACCAGACAAACCTACTACTATGTGGCTCCTGCACATGGGGTGGTTGCAGATGGGAAGAGGAGGAGGATCTCCTTCTCATCCGCCTTCTTCCCCACAGACACATCACTGTACCCCATCCTCCAGAGATGGGTGCAGGTTTGTTGGATCTACTCAGAGTGAAAAAACCTTGTATGCATATTCCAGAGAGGGGCGCAAGTTTGTTGGCTCTGGCCCAGAGCAAACAAACTTTGTATCCATACTCCAGAGATGGGTGGCAGGTTTGTTGGCTCTGCCCAGAGAGACTTTGCACCACCACCCATGTAGGATTTTTCAGGGTAAGATTTTTGCTTGAACCAGGGACCAATTTGTGGGTAACAACTGGAGAACAAGCTAGCTTTACTTTCTCAGCTGCCTTTCTTCATCAAATCCATTGTGCATTCAAATTACCTCACCTCACGCAGTTACACGGATTCGATCATCTCTTATGATTTTGTTTGAACCTGCCATGCAGGGCAAAACCAATACAAAAATGAATGATACGATAACCAGACTCTATGAACTATTGTTGTTCTATCATCTGGTCGGCTTTCAATTTTGTCAAGATTTTGGAGATGGCACCACTTGCTTGTAAATTCTATGTTTGTCACTCGTAACATGCAAGTTTCACAAATCTGAAATTGCACTATGCACATACATTTTGTTTGTTATGAATTTATTGAATTTATTGGGTTACTATTAAAAATACACAAATACACATTGGGTTATTATTACAAATACACAAATACACAGTGGGTCATTATTATGAATACACAAATACACATTGTGTTATTATTATAAATACACAAATACACATTGGGTTATTATTATAAATACACAAATACACATTGGGTTACTTTGCATACTTATTCTTCAACTAGTGAAATTCTGAAAACTTGAAATTGAAATTGTTGAACCTCATTTTCTAAAAGAATAAAATACTCGACGAAAAAACAAAAGAGAAAAAAAGTTCAGGTTAGCAATCATAGGTATGATATATTCTTCAAGTTGTCACCTATAATAAACCGAAAAAGTAATTTTTAAAAAATCCACAAATACTTTAGGTGCTCATGGGTACACACACTATCCAATATTTCATGTTTATGGGTGAAGAAGAACGAGGACATAACTTGCACATCTATTTTACTATAGTTAGATTCACACCAAGTTGATAAAGGAAATAAACGAAGAGAATAAAATTAGTCCTAACTTTATTCTCATTCACACCAAAAGAGTGAAAATAACCCAAAAAGTGTGTTGGCAAATGAAATGTTATTTGGGGTTAAAAAAAGAGGGGGATAAATGTTTTAAAATACCTTATCCCTATGAATTAAAAATTTTCAATCTTAAAAAAATTGGCATAAAGTTTGGATGGTTTCAAGTTTGATCCCTTCATTTCAAAGGATTAAAATATCCCCGGATGTGATTTAGATATCATTTAGATTTTTCACCTTAAGTTTGATGGGCTCAATGTAAGGTTAAATTAATCCAAATTGTATTATTTTTATCTTACCTCTTTTGTGAACAAGAAAGTGATTAGTATACTCTTTAAACTTTAATAATTAAAAGCCCATCCCCCCCCATCCACCAAGAAAGGTTAAATGGAATAATAATAGATACTACTCCTTCTTATCCCTTGGTGTGAATGCAGCCTATAGGTAGGATCCAATGGAGCATTGTGGTATGGAATCTGGATACAAGAGAACTATCCCACAACCTTTGCATGGGAATTGTTGTTTCCTTGTCCAAAAGCTACAAAATTTTATTATTATTTAGATTACAAACCATAGGAGCATCAAATATAGAAGCCATTTTTGCTGGTCAATCCTTAAAAATTCTTCTAAAAATTCTTCTACAGGATGGGCAAAGGGGGGAAAAAAAAAAAAAGAGAAAAAAGTTTATGTTTGGGCCTCCTCCAAAATGCAAATTTCTCTTTGCAATCAAGAAATTGCACCAAAAATCATAGAGCCTTTCAACTCCTTACCCCTCCCAAAAGGGGAAAAAAAGATAAAGAAAAAAAAAAAATTGCGTATTTTTTGTGTGCCAAAATCAAAGGGTTTGCAATAATAGAGTCTAAATCTCTAGAAGGCTTCTTACATTTTCTATAGGATCCAATGGACTAGAGTCTTTTAGGGTTTTCCTTTGACGGACTTATAAAGACTTTTTCTTTTGATTTGTCTTTGGAGTTGGTGATGAATGAGTTAGAATATATATTCTAACTTGTCAATAACTTTTTTCCTTTGGGAAGAAGGGGGTTATGGAAAAAAGCAAGCCCTAGGTAATGTAGAAAGAAAGGTGGATGGGCCAAAAGAAAGAAAGTTGGTATGCCATTGAATCTTATAGGCCAACTAGAGGGCATTGGATCCACACACTTTTATTGTGAGAGCAAGAAGAAGGTAATTTTCTTCATATACGGGAAGGCCCCATCGCTCCATAGGCTTGTTTGTGCCCCTTTCAACCGAGGGCAAAGACCGAGGTCCACATAGGATGTCCTCACAACAAGGCCTTATTTGGCATAAGATCCAAGGAGGACCTCCGTCCTCCTCGTGTCTTTATCTTTTAAGAGATGGATGGTTGTGATTTATCTAGAGCTATGGTTTAGTGGGACCGTAAATTTCTTACTATCAAAGGACACGTATGGAAGAGACAAAGCTCACACTCACATGCAATCACCAACAAAAGCTAAACAAAAGCTAAACAAAACAAAACAAAACAAAACTAGGCTATATTATTATGGGCTCATGCAAAATTAACTAGATTCGGTAGTGTTTGGTAAGCTGCATAAGTGTTGAACTTTTCTTTGGTCACCCACTCTAAAAAAACTTCCCAAGGTTTCAAGTTTCAACATTACACCAAACAAGGGGTGTGTCACATGGTGGGCCTTGCCATTTACATTAAAAAAGGATCTTAAGGCAAAAGAAGAATTATGGAAACTCAAATATTTCACCATGCCAAAATATAATCTTCAAAAAATCCTCTAAATAAAAACCCAAAATCCTTCAAAATATATTACAACTCTATAACTAATCTCAAGATTCAACACAAGCCAAAATATCATGTTTCGAAAAACCTCATATAAAAAAAAAAACTATTATTATTATTACCTAGGGGCCAAAATCCCTTAAGCTACTATAATGAATCTAAACACAATATCCTTGCCT
>Ga0116227_10002424_pt1 | contig 42483 bp, 27 predicted proteins | sample S1TSphgellanicum_FD_89693 | JGI IMG/M metagenome (GOLD analysis project Ga0116227, IMG submission 89693) | Host-associated microbial communities from peat moss isolated from Minnesota, USA - S1T2_Fb - Sphagnum magellanicum MG | ecosystem: Host-associated > Plants > Peat moss > Unclassified... | reverse complement strand
TTTTTAAAAAATATGTTAGTACTAATGTTTATGTTCAATACACATGTAATTTATTATTTCTATGTAGATCATTACAACATATCAAGTAATGATACATAATTAATAATATTGTGCAACAATAATGTTTATTCATTTTTACACACATGGTATCTTAATATTTGTTTAAAATTATGATAAAAATCATTAAACATTAATGTACCCTATGTCATTGCCCAAGTTTGAATGCATTCAATTGAATTTTCCTTCCAAACCCCTTTTTGCAATTAATTTGAATCTCTAACAACAATATGTAGCCACCAAAATTCAATACTATTGTTCACATTTTAGGTCTCAAAATTACAAAATCAACTTTATTAAATCAAACTTGGTGAGGGCTTTCTAACAATACCAAAAACACCCCCCAAATTCCAATATAGTTTTCAATCTTGGTTTTTCAAAAAATTCAATGAAAAAATGGTTCAATAATCATTAGATTCCACATTGTATCTCCAAACATTCTCAACCAAGTCGTTGCACCCCTGTTCATTGAGAATTTTTTGATGACAAGTTCCATAGGATAACCTAAGACATTGTGGTTTGGGAGATATCATTATGACAAAACAAAACAAACTACCTTCCTTCATGGATAAATATGGTAAAATGTGTTGTTGGCCCCAAGTGTGAACACATTCAATTCATTTTCCCTTTTAAACCCAATTTGTTGTAATTTGTTTGAATTTTTAACAACAAAATTCATTCAAGATTCAATATCTTCCACACCTTAAACATGAAAATTATGAAATAAATTTCATTAAATCTAATTCAGTGATTACTTTCCAACAACAACAAGCACACCTTTGGATTCGAGTAAAATTTTTATTTATGATTTTATTAATGTTTATGGAGAAAATGGTTCAATAATCAATAACCTTTGCATTGGCTCAAAACATTTCAACCCAAGTCAATGCACCCCTATTCATTGTTAGGTTTAAAAATATATCAATAGCATTATATGAAGTAATTTGGTTTGGGAATTTTCAACATGATAGAATAAAAGAAAACAAACGATCTACCTTCATTAATTGATTAAATTATGTGTAAATTATCTTTGTATAAAATGAATCGTTATGTATGATGCAAATACTTTTGTGCACACAAATAATAAAATTTTATTGAAAGAAATTTAAGAAAATTCTGAAATATAAATTTGTAATAATGTGCATGTTCAATACACCTAATTATTATTTATATGTAAATTATTTTTTAGTTTACAACATATCAAATAATGATACATATTAATTTTTTTGTGGAACTCTAATTTTTATTAATCTTTATAGATATGATATCTCAATCTTTTCTTTAAATTGTAATAAAAATTCATTAAACATTAAACTACATGTAAATTCTCTTTGTGCAAATGAATGTTTATGTATGATGCAAATTTGTGTTATGCACATAAATATTAAAATTTAATTTCAAATCAAATTTAAGGAAATTTTGAAATATGAGTTTGTAATAATGTAAGTTCAATATATGTAATTTATTATTTCTTTGTAAATCAAATGTTAATTTACAAAAAATCAAGTAAATAAAATGTTTCAAAATATTTCATTTGAAAATTCTTCGTTATGAAAACATGTGTTTTTGGCAAAACGACCTCAAAAAGGACAATAGTCCTAAATGCAAAGTAAACCCATTGGCTCGTTAAATGTCGTTTGGACCCTACATGTATAAATTCCAATATGAATTTAGGTTCATGTTGCTTCTTTCTTTGAATAGCCTTGAGGATTCTTGAGAAGCCATGTTTAATACATGTTGAAAACCTAGATGAAAACTTGGAGTTTGCAATGTTGTTTTTCTCTATTTTGAATTATGGCTCCCCCAATGACCTTTGGAACTAGTGGGAGAAAAATAAACCATTACCTTACCAATTTGGTACCTCTTTTTCATTTCTTCTTGCATTATGGTATCCAAAGTTTTGTTATTTATTTTATTAGTATCATTATTTTTCACTTTTTTCAATGAGATAATGATTTCAAATGTGATGCAATGATTGATTCCAAGATCAAATTCTACTTGCTTTTAAGAAAACAAAGTCACCTAATTCTTGCTTCATAACTACTTTGCACAAGAGTTCAACATTGCAAGTTCTCAATGTCATTTAGGAATATAAATGCATAACCTTTTGTTCATCCACTTGTAATGCTAAAAGTGCATATTATGTTGAATCATTTTTGGTTTTGGTCCAAGTTGCAAAATGCCAATTTTTTTTAAACACATGCATTTCAAAATAAAATGTATGTGTATTAAAGGATCGTAAAAATAAATCATGAAAGCATAAAAGCATGATATTAAAGTAGACAACTAAATTTATCTTGACTATTAAAAATATACATCACAAAGTAGAATTTGTAAGATTTTAAACATTACAATTGCAAGAAGATTTTTAAGTTTGCAATTTCTTGTAGGTCCTTTAAACAATGTTAGAATGATTTTAGTCATTAGGTTTGGATTTATAAATGAGCCCTCCAAAAAATATTCACAAATTAATGGGGCTTTTTAGAGGTTTGGGGATGATATTGATAAGGAAGTTCATTGGAGATAATTTGGATTTGTACATAAAACTTAATTGTGATACATTAGTTTTGAGTGTTAGTGCACCATGTTGATTATTGGAATTAAAGACAACAAACCTCTTCCCAAATAAATAATTCAATTTTTGTTTTTTTTCCATAGCCATTTGCAGTTTCAAAGTTCTATGTACTTAGGTTTATTTTAGATGGATAGCTTTTAAACATTGGAGTTCCCATATTGCACCACCTTCAAGATCATAAGGCAACATTTCAATAAACTCCATTTAGTACATCTTATATAACCCACATGGGATTTTGTGGTGCAATTTCACATTAGCCCATTTCACATTCATGGATGTGTGAAGAGATGAGGACCAATGGAAACAAAAAAGAAAAAACAGTCATGTGCAAAAACATGCTAAAGTGGACCATTGAAGTACTTTGGTTTTTTACTTGTAAAGTAAATAGAAAGTAGCAACAAAACCCATCATACAATTATTATATATCAAGTGTTTTTACTCAAGAATGATCAAAGAAAAATAATTATTTACTATTGTGCATTAATTTTCAAATTCTACATTATAAAAGTAAGTTTTAAATAAGGTTTTCTAAATAATACAAATAAATTTGAAATCTACTTTTTTCAATTTTGGTATTTAAAAAATATATGCCTCAAGTATTTTTTAATAAACTTGAGAAAGTAGAATATGTTTTTGATGTTAAAAATACAATGATTTTTATATGAATTAACTTACTAGTGTTAATCATTGATATATGTTGTGTTGAAAAATCTTTGAACATTAATTTACCAATGTTGGGCTGACATTTGGAAAATTTGAATATACAAATTGTGAAATATAGGTTGGATATCCATTCCTTGCCTAGATCTAGATATTGTGTTAGGTAGTTAAGTAAGAAGAATTTTTAAAAAATCAATTAGGAATTAAATTTGAAAAAAAAACTAGTTTGAAGGTTTGAAGTAGTTGTTTTTCGAAACACATCCACCTTAAACCTTATGCATTGCATTGTTGCTCTATAGAGGGGCCCAAGTTCACCCTTGGGCCCCAATTGTTTTTTTGTTTTCTTACATTATGTCTTCTTGCATTTGTTTTTCTTTGTTGCTTGTTTCCCTTCACACATTACACTTATGTTTGTTGTTGTTTCCCTTCATGCTAGTGCTATTTCCCATTGTGTTGCTATTGTTGCTTCCTTTCATGTTGTTGTTGTTCCTTCCCTTTGCACTATTGGCGCTACTTCCCTTCACATTGCTATTATTGTTATGTGATTTAGGTATTTGATCCTTTGCATTACATTGTTTTCCACACCTTGTGTTGTTACTATTGCTATGTGCTCTCCTTTCATGTTATCAAAGCTTGTACTACCCTCCCTTTCACATTTTCCATGTTGGTGTAAATAGAGTTTGTCCATTTTTTTATGGTGACAACTAACAACTTTTTTTTGTGAAGTAATTTTTTTTCCATTTTTTTTGTTTTTTTAAAAAAAATTTGTTGTAATTTAACTTGTTTTTTTACTTTGGGTAGAAACATGGTAAAGTAAACACAAAAAGTGAATGTCTCTAGCTTTACCTTGTATCATGCATACAAAAGCAAACAAATAGCATGAAATGAATGAAAATACAATTGGAAATCCTCTTGCACCCCTATTATTATTATAAAAACTTACTTCCAAAAAATTAAGAGAATTAAAAAATAAAATAAAAATTGAAGTATCCATGTTTGTTATGTGGTAAATTTGTATACAAGGATATTTAAATGGTTTATAATTTAAAAATATTATTTTCTCTTTACTTCTGTAGATATGAATATCGTTATATTTTTGAGGTGTAGTCATAATTGAAAGTAGAAAATCTATTTGTTAAAACCTACCTATCACATATACATTACATGAGTTTTTCATTACAAAGAATAAAGTTTGAACCTATTTGCATTTCAAACAAGTATACAAAAAAACTCATTGAAACAATTTAAAAGTTGAAAATTAATGCACAATATTCAATAACTATGTCTTTTTATCATTTAGTTTTTAAAAACTCAATGTGCAATAGTTTTTTGATTGATTTTATTATCATTTAATATGTATTCTTATCCAACATGGACAAAGTAACTTATATGTACAATTTATTGTGTTTATGCATGTTTATTATTATGATTTTATGTAGTTCCATGATCGAATTTTTTAATGTTTTCTTATGCAAGTTTTTTACAAGACATTTTGCGTATTAAATTTATTTTTGCAAATATCTTATAATGAAAATTGAGTTTGATTCTTGCTTGTAAATGTTGTAAACATTTGCATTATTTTTTTCACTATGAGAAAATAGGTGTTTTGCAACTAGGTTTGTAATTCGGTTTGAGTTACATTTTTGAGTTGTAGTGAGCATTTGCAATTTAATATATTTTTATAGCTTGAGTGTTACTAGACAAGTTGCAAGAGTTGCAATGGCACAATTCACCATATATGAAACTATATTAATATGAAATTTAATTATGATAGGGTAGGTTATAGTAGCCTAGCTTAAAATAATAATAATAATTATTGTAGCTAGTAATTGGGTAGTTGCACAAATATCCAATATAATAGTTTTAAAGTAGTTGTAAAGAAGTTACTCCTGTGTGCTTCATTTATTTGAATTGTATTACAATTGTTATATGGGACTTTCATGCAACTTGTTAACAAAATAAAACATGGTTGACCAAAACCATATATATAGTGCATAAATTCATCCATATATATGGGTCCATCTTGGGCTTAATATGCAATTGCAATAGAATTCCATGAATTTTTAACACATAACATTCTACTTTTTAATTCCTCGTATTTCCATGGGATGGTTGTAATTTAGTTACAATTTAGTTGTTTTAAATCTTTAGTTGCGAGGTAGTGAGGTTTCTTTGAACATAATTTTTCATAATCTTTAAGCATCCATATTTCATTTAAACCCTAAACCAAGACATTTGTTTGCAAGACATTTTGATTGTTTGAGTTTCTTGACCCTTGGCCTAGTTGAACAATATATGAAAATGAAAAGCTATAGTGAAAATGAAAAAACATTAGTGCAAAATCAACAATGTGAAATGTTTATAGGTGAGGCTAAATGTGAAATGAAGTAATGAAAGAAAGTTAAACCCAAGTTTGCAAATTAAAGAAAGTGGAATTCCAAAAAATAATGAAAAAAAGTAAAGCAAAATTTGGAATTATTGCATTCCCAAAGGAAAAAGTGGATTCCTGATAATAGGAATGTTTTATGTTAATCATTTTTCTATGTAAGTGACAAAGCAAAAGTGATATTTGATGCATTTCAAATCATGCATTGTATGTTGTGTCATTCTAATCCTATGTTTTCTTTCAATCCAAAAATGAAATGAAAGGAGGGTTTAATATCTTATTATAAGACAAGTGGAATAACATATTTTAAAAAAATGCAAATGCACTATGTATGCAAGTTGGTAGACCATTTGCAAAATCTGATTTTTTTTGAAAAGGAAGTCAACCTTGTAATGAAAGGAAATTTTAAAAGGTAGTTTGTTAAAAAAGGGCAAATATAGATCAAGTTTATCCATTTTTCATATTTTTCCTCCAAACAACAAGCTTTTAAAAAAGGTGATGTGGAGTAGGAAGTTTTTTGGAGAATCTTGTACTTTTGGTTGTAAAAAACCATAATTTTCCTTTGCAATTTGTGAAGAGTGTATGGCTAAAGTGTTTGATCTTGCATTTGTGTCTTCAAGTTTAGTTTCCTTCATCAAAGTTTTTTTCACATGAGTCTATTTTACTTAGCAAGTGAAAGCATCGTAAATTAAACCCAAAAATATATCATGCCTAAAATCTAACTTCTAAATATGGGGTGAAAACACAATAAGGGTGAACCACTTTTGTTCAAAAAAAGTGATATATAATAAGTATTAAAGTATGTAGTAAGCTAAAATCTAGATGGCATCCATTGGTTATCCTAAACACAAGTGAAAATTTTTAAAATTTGCACAAAAACATTTTTGAACTCAAAGTTCATTTTGAATCAAAATTAATTTTGATCCAATGGTTAGATGAGGAGGATTGGATAAAATCAATGTACATAGAGTATATAACTTACAATTTTTCAATGGCCATAGGGCCTCATGTTGATGATTCATGAAACATTACCAAACAAAAGAAAATTGAAAAAATAATGCAATGCCCATCTATAAAATCTCCTCCTCTTTGATATGGTAGTGGTTTTTTCTTTAAAATAAGGTATTATTATGCACTCATTATTAAACAAATGCAAAAAAACACATTTTTTGAACAAAATTCCATCCAAAAAATTTTAATTTAAAAATTTTCCTAGATTTAATTGATGTATATCAATATCCTACACCATAAAAAAATTCACCCAAGAGTTCCACCACAACCCTCGTTTTGAAGTATATATTCAAATTTTCAAACTTTGTGACGAGTATTATTTTGTCATGAATATATTCCATACATTCAAATTTTTCAATGTTTGTTGAATTTTTCAAAATAATTGATTAGATGAAGTCTAAAGCTAATCAAATATACTTAAAACAAGCAAAAAGAATCCAAGATGTTATGTCCATACATTATTGAAAATTTAATTGTAGAAATATTATATGTGTGAGTACAATTTTGGGGGGGCTTAATGTGCTTGCACCCTATGGTAGATGTAAACACAAACACAAGAAAGTGGATTCAAATAATTTAAAAGTGTCATTATGAAAACATTTATATGCTTCCATTGAGTTTATTGCTAGTTGAATAAAAAATTTGAAAAAATTTGATGAAATAAAAGTAACAAGTATGTTTGAAATTGATTTGTGAATATTGTGTTCTTTCATACTTTTGCATTAGATGTTTGATGCATTTTGATAATAATAGGAAAAAAATGGAAGTTTACAACTACATTTTAGTGCACCATTGACTTGAAAATAGGAAAAATTTAATATTTCATCCATTTGCAACCCAGTTGTAAGTTGTGACCTTTGTTTGTATTTCAATAAATGTTACTTATACCTATTTTAAACATGTGATTTTAAAATACAATTGTAACAAAGTAAAAAAACATGTTCATATTAAACATTGTCATAAATAATATTTTAAAATCCAATATATCAAAGCCTACTTGATGGCTACTTTCCATCTATGTTGCAATTAAGATGAATAGTTTAATTTACTATGGACCCTAGCCTTATGGAGAAAACCAATTAGCCACTACTAGACTTGAACTTTTGATGTCCAAGGGTGTTTAATTTTTCCATGGTTATAATGTTTTTGGGCTTTGATTGGAAGCCAAAACGTTTAATTCTTGGTTTATTTGAGGCTTTTGAGACTACAAGACATGCATTGATAGAAAGGACCAATTTGAATCAGAATATTCCAACTATGTTTAATTTTATGGAAAATGATATGGTTGTCACTTTGGAGTTGTCTATGCTTCCTTCCAATACCAAAAAAGAAGTATGTGATGTTTTAAATGGTTTTCTTTTTTATTCCTAATGAAATATGAAAAGAAGAAAGCCCATAATGTGCTATTTCTAATGTTAAACCCAAGATTCAAGAGTCTTAGTAGGTTGGTTTCTTCTTTTATTGATTGAGAACAAGTTTTTTTTTATGGTGGAAGATTATGATAGATGGTCTTTGTTTCTATTGCTATTGACATGTCATCATGTATTGCACCTTATGTTAGAATTTGAAATTGTGGTAGATTGGATAAATAATGAAGATTCTTGTTTTGACATTTTTGAAATGATTGTTGGGACTAGTGAGCTAGTTAAGGAGTTGGTGATTAGGGAATTGTAGATGTTCCAAAGGTAACAAGTTCATGCAAAGGAGATTATGATTTTTTTGGAGTGATGGGAAAACATGAGTCCTTGATTCCAAATGTTGATTTCCTTGTTAGATCCTTTGGATTGTGTAATCCAAAATTGAAATTGAAAGGATTTTTTCCTTGGTTGGGATATTGAAAAATTTGAAGAAATGTAGCCTATACAACCAGGTAATTTAGATAAGGTAATATTTATAAGCAAAATGGACCAAATGATCTTAATGTGGGTTGCTTTTTTGCCTCACTTAATAGAGTTTATTGAAGTTGGTGCTTCTTTAAAAAAGGACGAAGGTGAGTTTGAGCAAGATGAGTTTGTGGACATTTGATTTTTACTTTATAATTTCATCCCTTTGTACATAGGTCTTGTCATATAATTCTTGAACATTGTTATTTGGGTTGTGAGAATTGCCTTGGATATCCTATGGATAGTATTTTCTAGGATAATTTAAAGTGTGAAATCTGGATTCTGATTTTTTAAATGAGATTTCATATCCTTGACACATGTTATAATTTACTTTAAAAAAAAGATCCAATCCAATTATTAAAAGTTATTTTAAAAATCAGATTTGACAAATACCAGAAAAATTGATATCCACCTAACATTGGAATTTACCAATAATTAAATGGAGATTTTTTTGGTTTACTTTTATGCCTAATATTTTGAAAATAAATTCTTATCAGTGTAACAAAAAGACCAAAGGGTTTTCTATTGCACTTCTACACATTTCAATCTTATTTTATTATTTTCATATGCATAATACATGATAAAAAAAAATGATCAACCTTCCTTTTCTGGCTTACTTTACCATTCTTGTACCTTAATGCAAACATGTGAAATGATTCAGAAAAAAATTGAAAATATAATGAATGCACAAAATGCTACTTCAAGGAAACTTGTATTAGGGATGTTAAATGAAAAAATTGTTACTTTTCCAAAATGTCACAGGTTACATGTTTGAATATAATTGTTTGAATCATGTTTGTTTGGTATTGTAACATAAATTCTTACATTATATACGCATGTTGTAGGCAACAAGAAACTTTGAAATGAAAAGTGATACACATGGATGTTGTGGCATGGCACTAATGATATGCATGCATGATAGAATGTCATGACGGATGCAGGAAATAATTCTCATGGCCTGGCAAAAATGATGTGACATGGCATATCATAGAGGCGATGCATATGATGGCATGGCATGTTATGTGTAACTAGTGACATGTAACTTGCCTATGTGACAATTACATAGATGAAGCAAAATGAAAAAAAAATTCACCATTACAGGGTAGTGTGGGGTTGCCAGTGGCTGACGTGGCGCTGGCGTGGCAGTCCTTGTGTACCTGCCACAACTAATAATACCCTTGGCCTGTGTAACGTCACCCCACTATTATGTGCTGACTGCTGGGTCCAATATGACACTGAGAGTCCATTGTTAGCCATGGATTTAATAAGTGCTGCAAAAAGGTTTGCATGTCCCAGTTATGCTCATTTAACAGCTTTCTTCTTTTTTTGAGCGAATTTAAAAAAAAAAGATACTTAAAAAGTGGGCTTTGGGGGTTTCTAATGGACAAATTTCCAAACTAAAAAAATAATCCCACATTTTTATATTATGTTCCAGTGGGTTAGCCACCAATGTAAAATTGTGCTTAAAACTTTAAACTTTCATATCTTATTTATAACCAGTGTTGAGTAGGTATTTTGATATTTTAATAACCACTGATTTTGAGTATTTGAACAAAATCATAATCGAAGAATTGCCAGTACTGAGTATTTGAAAAAGTTCAGAATCAACAAACTACTGGTTCCGGGTATCTGGAAAAAAACAGAATCAAAGAATGAAGTAAATGACAATTCAAAATAACTCAAAGAACTAACAGGTTTCATGAAAGAGTTGATTTTGAGGAAGTTGATTGACTTTAACCATGGTTATTTATATCAGAATGGGGTACTTGATTTTCTTGAGAACTGCCTGATACCCGAGCGGGTTTTGGTGCAGTTTCTAACAACTGCCCAACAGTGGTTATAACCAAATTTGGCTGAATTGCCTTATGGATGATTGTCACCTTGACTGCATCAAAAATTTGGAAAAAGAAAAAACTGCCTCATTAACATAAAGTTCACCCGGTAAAGAATGTGCAACAGATGAAAGTGATTGGCTCCTCTTAGCTGTTAACTTCTTGAGTCTGAGTTGTTGGAGCAATATAAAAGAATTGGGGACAAACACATGACTCCACATTTGCTCAAATGATTTAAATTCTGCACACATGCATTTTAGATCAGGGATGTACTTTACTTATATGGGCAGTGTTTTTCCAACTTTTCACTCAGAACTGATTGACCCTGCAGATCCAAGCCATTTCATCAACTCATGATCTCCCAAAAACAAACAGAAAAAGAAGAAGATGGAAGCTGAAACGGAAAGTAAGTTATTGATTCCAAAACCTGTGGAGACTAAATAATGTAAGGTCTCACCAATGCTCAAGCCTCCTCTCAAAGGCTTGAATTAAGAGTCCTTGGAGGTTTTTAGACTAATGTTGTTATCGTTTAGCTTTTGGGATCAAAATGCTTTTCACCAACCCACATGACCACACAGCATCTTCCTGCCTAGTTTGACCTCGGGTTCAAGTTAAGCTGGCTATAGATTGTACGTTACATTAATTAAACAAGGACACATGAAGACGTCACTAACGCTATTAAATGCAGAAATAAGATGGCAGCTAGAAGATTAACTCATGTTCAAATCTCAAACTCCAGGTCTACATTAAGTGTAATCATCTTTCATATTAAGTCATTAAGTGCTGGTCTTCTGTGCCCCGGATCCCATATCCCAGAACCATTTACTCATAAGAGTACTTTGTCAAGTGTTAATGCTGCATATTGAGGTAAGAGCATTTGGTTCTGAGATAAAAAAAATCTATGTCTCACCATTCATTCATTCATCAGAATATCACCTACCAAGTATTAAAACTAATTAAGCTACTAGCTCAAGATTCAAGACTCAAAAGATCAGTAAGTGAATTTATAGTTGAAGAGCCCTGATCGGCAGCAGCAAATTCCAACCATAATTCGTCTTCCAAGTTCCAAGCCCAGCAAGCTCTCTATCCTACACCGCTACCTAAAACATTTAATGACGGATTCCAATAATTAGTACTGTTTGGCTGATCATCAAATCATATGCCTTCAATAATATAATTACCGTAGCCTAGGGTCAGTTTCCACTTTGACAAAATCAATAATTACTATTTTTTTCAAAAAATGAATTCGTTTTTGAAATTTGAAATTATAATTTTTTTTCATCATCTACTATAATATTGTGATATGGGTGGTGAAAACATTCAAAGTGTAGCCTACGATAATTATGATGATTTTCAACTTGTTCACTTCCTTTTTTCACTAAATTTCATTTCAATATTTTGAGGATTATTTAATGACAGAAACTGAGCTTAGGGTAAGGTTTATCTGGACACGATCGATCGGAATCAGGCTAGAAGGAAAAAAAACTGGGTCAACATTAACACTTGTAAATATAATTAGTTCTGGGTACCTATTGTTCGATGTATTAATTAGTTAGGGAAGAGGATGCAACCAAAGTTTTGTTCTTTAAAGAAACCTTAGACACTCCCCAGCAGTGACGTTTCTTTTATCGAATTTTTGTTAGTAGCCAAAGTAGCAATCATCCATAGGAAGATGTAGAAAAAGTGACAATCATCCCTATGAAGATTTAGTAAAATCTGACTATAAATCAGAAATAAAGAGAAAATATTTAATCATCCTTTTATATTCTTGAGTACACAACAAAAACCAAATATACATCTGATGATTAAAAAAAAAATTCCCTTTTTGGCAATTGTAAATCTTTGACTATTTTTCTTTAGGTAAAATTTCACTGGTAAGAAAAAGGCTACTTCCCAATATAGAAGTACAAAGGCACTTCCCTTTTGCCCACCTTCATAGGTTATGAAAGTTCTACTTTGGACACAAATTATGAGATAAAAGTGTGTTGATATTGAGAGCATATTGATCTTCCCCAAATTCCTTTTGTATTGGGAACTCAAGGAACCTCATTGGGAACACATAGGAATATAGTGGGAACACAAAATCCAAAGAATTGAACAATGCCCCAAAATCCCCGCTCCCCCCCACCCCAAAACAAAAGGTGAAGCTTTATAGGTGCATGTTGAGCTGTCTCAATGGTGGCATGAAAATTCTATTCCTAAAATTGTTTGTCATCTTTTTTACCCTAGGCTAATAGCCTTTCTAAGAAGGCGGGTACTTAATGACGTTATGTAGATTAATCAATCCTGAAAATTAAATGTTGATGAAATGTTAAAGCAATTCAAGGAGGAATTCGTTCAACATAGAAGTGATTTCATAAGAGACATGCCTATGGCCAATGGCAGCAATAAAATGGCCTTTCCAATGTATTTTGGATGAAGTACTGCAATCTAATAGTGTAAAACTGCTTTGGGCAAATACCCATGCCTATGTTAGTAATGTGTTGCAATAAGGCCAATAAAAAGAAATGAGTGTACTTGATTGGTCAATTATAATGATTGGTTCAAGTGATAAGATTTAAATGATCTATCCCTTTATTCTATTCACTCTTTCAGGTCTATGGATGAGGATGTGGAGGAATTAACGTTGCAACTAAGATGTGCTAATAGTCATAGAGGCTCAAATGGGAGGTGCTCCTGTGCATGCTCCTTAGAGCATGGCCACCCAGAGCACTGAATTGGCTTAAACGCAATGTATTGGCTAAATTAGAGCATCCCATAATGTGAAACTTACTTTGGGCTCGTACATATGCCTATAATACAGTGCATCCAAGAGGGCCAATAAATTCAAAATGACTTTTTTGATTGACCATTTATACTGAATGCCCCACGCGGTGAGAATTAAATAGCCTCTCTCAATTTAGACTGTCCAATTGTTTATGTGTATTGGTGGGGATGGGGGAATAATTTACACCATGTCCCCATGATTCATGCCCTTGCCAGTAGCCTAGGCCAAAATAGGTGACGAACACAAGTGCTAGGTCAGTGAGGACTACAACGTGCATCCACTAGACCCAATTATTTTCTTTTGGGGAGGGTGGGAGGTGTTGGATTTTCTGAGTTCTCAATTTGTTCTCTCAACATGTTCCCAGAAGCACCTCACTTTGTCCCATATGCTGTGCCCAACATCGTCCTGTTCGAACTGAGCATATATTTGGACACATATGTTTCAAATTTCTTTTAGATGGGCCAATCAAAAAGTCATCAAAAAGTGTGATTGCAAAACAAAAATCTGAACTTGGAAAGAATGCCCCCAACTAATTATTATGGATCACACTATGTCCCCAAATCATTGACCCAGCCATTAGACCAGGCCAAAATGGTGACAAACAGTTTTGGAAATAGAAATTTCATGCAGCCAATGGGAAGTCTCAGCATGCACTCCTGATGGGCCCTGGTTTTTTCTTTCTGGGGGGCTGGGAGAGTTATCTTTTGTTTTTTCTTCCTTGTTCCCAATGTGTTTCCAACATGTTTTCATCGTGTTCCATTGAGGTTCCCCAAGTTCCCAAGGTGTTACCTAAGACATTCCCAATAGCACCTTAATTTATCTCATATCGTTTGCCCAAAGTATATAAACTGAAAAGGTAGGTTGTTGGGGAATACATTTGTTTCTATTTTGCAACTGGGGTTCCAAAGAGTTGCTTCCATTGGGGGAGTGCTCAATGCTCCAAAAACATTGCTGATGGGCCAACGAATATGGCTCTTTCAAAAAAACAAAACGAAAAAGTTATGAGCGCACCTATGAACTAATTAATATGGTTCACACTATAATGTACTATATCATTATACCCATTCATTTACACTAAGTGTTCAATGCGGTAAACACTGACAAAAGCATTAAAAACCCAGTGGTGTGGGTGGAGATTCTCTACTTGTAATAGAGTAAGAATTGCACTTGGTCTCTGTTTTGAGATTTCAATTCTTCTCAAATTAATCCTTTAAACTGTGTGGCAGTGGCAGTAGTTGTAATGTGCAGTTAACAGAGAGTGGAATTACGACCCCACTTTGTCATTGATTAAGTGGGTAGTTAATTACATATGTAGACGAGCTTAATTATGGCAGGTAGACATTACCAGGTGGGCCTTCGGGCAGCTCGTTGCAGGAAGTCCACTGCTATAATGGAGGCGACTAGTCGTGCTCGAGGGTCAATGTGCCAGAGCAAGCAAACCACTGGCCTGCAGCATTTTGGGAACATGCTGGTGGGTGACCACTGGAGCTGCTGACATTTGGGAAATTACAGTCGTGCTGGATGCCGAGGACTCATATAATCTACTGACTGTTGCTTCCTGGAAATCCATCCTGGTTCCCTCCCCTACCCCCCAGTGCTTTGCCAGGATCGATCAGGTGCTTGTTGCCAGCAGCAACAGGACAAATTCACAAATTTACATGGTCATCATCAGACACTCTTACTATTGCAGCAGCCCTCGCGTTCGTTGAAGGGCCTGAGCTGCTTGGGGGAGTTATATACTTTGGCAGGAGCTGGTCATGGACTACATCATCGTCGTCCGGATAACAAAAAGACTCATGTGACTCAGTAGATGTTTGCGCCATCGGATAGCGACCAGACTCAGATTCCACGTACACGATGCTAGTCATGATCCAACACTGGAATCAATTCATGTAGACTTTACCCCATATATAAAATGCACCTTGCTTTTGTCATGTGATGGGGGCTACGTATATACGTTTGCAAAGTACTTGTCAGTACTTGTCAATTCATGCTGTTGGCGTGCACTTTACTGGTGGTCTTGGCAAAAAAAGTGCCATGTTTTCTACTCCAGATGATCATCAGGTCACTCAATTTATACTGCGTATTACACTTCGAAAGCACACTCAATCACTGCAAGCTTGCACTACAACAGAATGTGGTTTCTCCTACACTAAAAGGCCATGACTCATGACACATGTGTGAAGTAGACTTTGTGGTTTCATTCATCATACCATAATATATTTGGTGTTTATTGTGGCACACTAATATTGAAACTTGACATTAATTTGATATTTGTATAATATATATCACAACTTGATGTCAAATTACAATATTAGTGTAATATTTTCTATGATAAACGCCACATATTATACGTATTTATGATGCATCAAACTACAAAGTTTCCCTCACCCATGAACCATATTCTCTTGTAGTGTTGCTAGGTAAGAGCATCTCGAGCGCTACTCAGTATGTAACCCTGCAAAATATTTTTCTCACATCCTGGGACTATAAATAGGTGAGAGACTACTAATAGCAACCCGCCTGGACCAATCAAACTAAGCAGGTGTTAGGCTTTACTATGCTTTTAACTGTGCAAAAATGCTGGCCAAAATGCATTTTGCTGAGCCAAACCAGCAGGTTTTGACTTTTCTACATCTAATTTTAACTTGCAAGGTCACACATTGAGCACGGGTGGAGTTTCTCTAATTATCTACTTAGATTGCTTGTACACACTTATTGGAAGACTGAAGCTCTAGTCGCTTGGATCTCAATTGCACTTGCAGGATCTCTCTCGAACATCATCCCTGAATGCTGTACAAGTACTTTTCTAATTAAGTAAGCTTGGTGATTTATACGGAGGGTAGTGGTAAACCGATGAGTCCCTCAGGTTGACAACGATTGTGTAGTTTAATGAGTGTTTCAGCTGATGGCAGGAGCTGCAATATCATTCAATAATACATGACTGCCGGGAGCAAGAGTCCATCACGGACACCAGCAACTTCCATAATTAATTCAACTTACAGTTTGTCTTACTTTTCCAACTTCCAACAACAATGACGACCACTAGTGCCGGCCTGCGGGAGCTAGAGCTAGTTTAAAGGAAGTCTAGTGTTGCTGCTACTTGGGCGCACATCCAGTGACGTTGGCAAAGGTACATTCAGACGTCAAGAAACGGGACGGGGTTAAAAGGAAGCGCCAGAGTTGTTGCAAGCCGACGGAGGGATTGACCAGGTCCCGGTTACTGATCCCGTTGTCAAAGACTACTTAAACGGGAGGTGAACTCTTCTGCTGCTGCTGCTGCTCTCTGGGACTAGATCCGCTTTGACAGCGTGAATTATTCCCGCTCCTGATCACAAACCCTTCTTCACCCCTCAAAAAGCCAGGCCTCATTTTTCCTTGTTCAGGCACAACAAGAGGGGACACACTACGGCGGTGCAGCGTCTAAAAACCGTGGCGGATATATATTCTTGTCTTGTCGACAGCAAGTTGGTCTTGACTCTATAGTGTTCTTTTTTACCTCCTTCCGTCGGTGATCCTTTGTGGCGAAAAGCCTACTGTTGTTTGCTAGCAAGAAGAGAGAAAGAGAGCTCCATCGATCGAGACTGAGCTGCAGGTTCAAGGAAATGGGACGGACTCAGAGATATAGGGGAGTGCGGCAAAGACACTGGGGCTCTTGGGTATCGGAGATTCGTCACCCGCTCTTGTACATTACTGGACTTCCCTTCTCTCTTTACCTCTCATGTCGCTAGGTAGCAGGTAGCTAGTTCTCAACCATACTTATCGACATAATTCCCAGCGAGTTCCTGTTAGCACCTGCTGCACACTCTGCCAACTTGTTCAGCTTCTACTTGTTGTTTGCTGCTGCTTTTAGCCTGAACTACAGCTTGAAGAGCTTGCTGTCCTCTTGTACCGTCTCGATCCTCTGCAGAATTGCAGCTAGAATTTCTGTCTTCCAAGCAACATTGATCCAAAACCGCAATCCCTAGACAAACAATTTAAGCGGGTTTCGTCCTGGTCTCTTCTAGTGACAAACCGCTCATGGTTGAAGCTACCAGAGTATTGTGCATAGATCATGTACCAAGCTTGCCAAGCTACGGAAGGATATTGCGTTGCAAGCTGGTTATGAAAGAAAGGCCGAAGCATAGGTCAAAGACTAGGGACCAGCTGCACCTCTAGTGTCAAACGATCTAACATTCCAGCCAAAGTATAGTAATCTATATTTTCATCACTTCGAGAATTTCCTAATGGGGTTGGGTGTTTTGTGGGGGGGAGGGTTTGCTGCAGGAAGACTAGACTGTGGCTAGGGACTTTTGAAACCGCTGAGGATGCAGCGCATGCCTACGACGAAGCTGCTCGACTCATGTGTGGTATTCGAGCACGCACCAATTTCCCATTGGACCCAAACGCTCCTCACCATCCCAAAATCCAGATGCTCTCTGCCAATCTGTGTGCAAAAATCCATCGCTGGTACTTAGCGGCTCAGAATCAGCAGAACGTGATGCAACATGAGATCAAGCAGCAGCTGAATAATGACACTAGTACGAGAATGGAGCAGTCCCTCACGTGTTTGTGCCTTGACGCGGAGCAGTCTAACCTTGGGATATGGCAGAAAAAGACAGGAGGCAAGCAGGGTGATCAGCAGTCGAACTGGTTGAGAAAAGTCGAGTTCGGAATTAGCAACAACTTCTCACTAAAGTCTAGTGAACGTCCAGCGACAGAGAAGAGTGGTACGAGTCATGATGAAGATAAATTTGCTTCAGAGATGATCGAGGAGCTTCTAGGGTACAACGACTCTGCTCAATTCGAGATAAGTTGGTCGACAACTCCATCAGTCTCTGCAGATTCCAGCTGCAGCAGCAGCACGTCCTGTCTCACGTCCAAATTCTCATGAGGTATGAACACGATCATCAGTGTTGATCATACCAGCTCCTGCAACTCCTAGTTTCTACAGCAATATACTTTACTCAGATCTATACAAAAAATTTCAAGAGCCTTGCGGCATATAAAGAGTTTGAACAAAGTTGCATGTCAGCTGCTGCATTCCTGGAGTTGCGAGCTGGTAATCAACAGATGCTTGCCAGCTGAAACGGCGAGATATTATAACTAGTGTATTATACTATTGTAACTAGTATATTATTCAAAAATGGGTTTTGTTATTGTTCACTGCAGGTGAACAAGATCACAACATTAAGTTCTGGAGAAGAATGGCGCAGACGCAGGGCTACATGAATAGTTACAACATGCACTAGTCCTCGGTCGATCCTCCAGAAAAAACAGATTAACAATCATGTGCAGCAATTTTTAGCAAGTGTCATGACAACTTCTCATAAGCTCCACTTAATAAAATTTGATCGTTTAAGACCCATATATTATTACATACCGATCATATTATTGAATTATAAAACTGAGCATTTCACGAACGATCTGATGGGTCAGACTTAATTCTTGACTGGTGGGAATTACTGTAGAGCATTAGGTTTAGAAAGGATGAGTACCATGACTAGTGTCGAAAAGAAATCTCAATGACCTAGTGCTGCTAGTACATGATATCCAACTCAATTAAATCCAGTACTAGCTTTAGCCTTTAACTAGATCATCGGCATCAGTCCTTTCCTCGTACTCCATACATATACGAGTTTGAATCCTAGTGTACTGATCGTCAATCACCGTGTGTTTGTATCTTGTGCAAAGTGTTTCAGCACTAGAGATCAGTTGATTTTGTACTGCATGATGATCAGATGCATGAAAGGATGCGACTAGGGGAGACTCGAGGATCACATGATGCAGTTACAATAGTTTAGTCTATAATTTACACAAGTGTTGCACATGTTGCTAGTGTATAATTCCATGTCCAAAAACACGATGTGTACGTCCATGACTTAAGTAGCTATCTAGCTTCCTCATCGGTCCATATTCAGTGTCACTGATCATTCTGCAAGGACTACTTGAAATTAGTTCTTGAATTTCTACTTGGCTGTCTTTGACAAGTAGCTGTGGTTTAGGCTAGTCACATACGCAAATCACATGCACAGCTTGAATCACTAATGAAGTTCAAACAGCTGCTCCTTCCAAGCCTGTATGATTCTTCTTGGAAACATGCATTATATGAACTACAGTTTGTGCTTTGCTGTGCAGCTGCTGCTATACGTGCTGCTTGCTTTGGATAGGAAAGAAAGTTCTCCTCAGGTATAATTCTCATCAGATTCAGCATCAGCTCCGCAATGTTCAATGTTCAATTCTCAAATTTGAAACTTTGGGCTCACAACAAACTAAGAGTTGCTCCTGCTATCCAGCCTAGAGCCTTAAGTATCATACAAGGCCGTGGAAGTCAATTTAGCATTGACTTCAGTGTTTCTTTCAGTACAAGGGGGAAGTGTAGGTCTATATAGGTAGGTTTGAAGGGCCATTGGGAAAGTTTGTAAGTAGGTATGTGAATGAGTATGACGGACAGACATCAACATTTTTATTACATAGATTTTACAATTGCTTCAGTTGTTTGTTTTTGCCATTAGCACGTGTAGAGTGCCTGCAGTTTTAGAGAGTTTGTTAGAAAACTATGTTGCAATTAAATCCAGTCTTTGGTGGTCACCTATAGCTTCTTCACCCCATGCATAATTTGAGCTTATTAGGTTACCCAAATGTTATTAGTTTGATGATTCCTGGATGATTATTAGTATAGTTCTATAGCAGCTAGCATGGTGGGTTAATTAGAGCAAGGTCACCAAGTACGGAGTATGGGTACTTGAAATTTGAAGGCAGAGTACATGAGTACGCCATGTACACAAAAAATTGAGTATGTTGAATACACATAGTTTCAAATAAGAACAATAAATTTGAACTTTTACTGAGCTGAATGTTCAATACCACAAAGGCTTTGCAAGTCTAGTTGGACCTTCATCTTTACTCTCAGACCATTCAATGAGAAATCTAGAAAGAAGAACCGAGCTTCACCACTTGTTGAAACAGAAATAAAAATTGTGGTAAGCTTCTGGCTTGTAGATCCTAACTTTCCAGTGCTTGCACTTTCCACATGAAATTCCACTCAAAGACTATGGTGTTACACAACAATCGCAACTAAACTTTCACAAGTTTTCTAGTCTAGGCAAAAAGTGAGGAAAAAACAGGAGCTAACAAGCCTCAGGGTTTCAGAACTAGACTTTGTAGAAAAACCCATGGGAAGACAAGAGATTTCAAGGGAACTTCATGGGAACTTCAAGGGAACATGTACTAAGCGTACTAAAAGTTTTCAAAGTAGGTTTTAAGTACCTTGGTTTCAAAGTATGTACTTGCTGACCTTGGTTTATAATAGGGGTGGAAACACAATAAAAGAACAACAAGGTGGGTTAGATAGTGCTTTAAAATTGTATCCTAGTGGGTTTTTGAAAAGTAACCATGGAAACACAATAATTTAAATTGTCAATAATTTTGGGAGAGTATCTGGGCTCCATTAATTGCAATATTTGAATGACGAAAATTTGATGTAATTTAACAATGTTCCAACAACCTTTAAATGAATGTTTAAAGCATTCAAAACTCTATTGTGAACAATCAAGGTTCTTTTTTTTTCTTTTTTTTTTTGGGGGTCAAATATGGTTTTGCATATAAAATGCACATGTCATTCCTCCTCAAAATCAGGGAGGATATTATATTATAATTGTAAAATGGGAATGAAAATTGAAAATTTTGAAATAAGAGACCAACACATGAATGCCAAATGGATGAAAGCATAGTAAAATGTACAACTAAAAGCACTTGCCAATTTATTTGTCAAATGAACAAAAAGTAAGACCAAAACTCATTACAAAATTATTATACATTCAATTTTTTTAGTTGAATGATAAATAATAAAATTTTTTTTATTATTACATATTAATTTTTTAATTTTGCATTGTAAAAATAGGTTTCAAGTAGACTTTTCTAAATGCAAGTAATTTTTAAAACCTATTTTCTGCATTGTAAGATTTGATTCAAATATGTGTCAAATATACTCTATCAAAAAAAAAAAAGATTTATTTTTTGGTGACGCCCTTTAATATACAATGATCTTTATGTTATAATTTCATACATGTATATTTCATTAAATTTTCTAATGGAAAAGTAGGTTTGAATATCACATTCACTAGTCAATTTCAAACATACTTATTCCCTACTTTAATTATTTCAAAAATTTTGAAATTTTGTAGTTGATTTACAATAAACCTAATTAAATGCTCAATAGTTTCAAGATGAAATTTAAATAAAATTTGAATTTACTTTCTTGTGTTTTTGTTAAAAATGCCTTTTTTTAAACTTAATATTTCTTGTCAATTTTTTTTGTATTTTTACCATGCTTTCACCAAATGTTAACCTTGATGCACATGGTTCAAGTTTTATATGACAAGTTATAGTATGTAATTTCTAATTGGTGTAAACAGTATAAAAATAATACTTGCAAATTAGGCCAAAAAATGGATAAATGTGTGAGGATGCATTGGGGATCTATGTGCCAAGATATGTAGATGCCTAATTTAGGGATAACCACTTCATGGTGCTTTTTCAAATAACAAAAAGATTAACTATTCTTTTGAAATTACATCATATTAAGTGGTATCATTGTTTGTTGGCTCTCCCCATTGTGAAGAGATTATTTATACCAATGTTATGTGGATATGTACTTTTTGATATATCTTTGGGTAAAGGTGTATATATATTTAATTTATTTATTCATTAAATAAGGGTATATTATGATTAAAAAATCATTAATTAGCCTAAATATTAAAAAAATAAAAATTGGTAAATGGGTAAGGTTCAAGAACCCCCTTATCATATACCCCTTTTTGGAATAAAATGCCTATATATTTTTACACTTATTTAATTATTCAATTAAAAATGAAAAAAAATGTCCTCATTTTGGAATTTTAAAAAATAATTCAATGTCAAAATGCAAGAATCAAAATGTCTAATTCATCTTCAACTATAATAAACATGCTTTTGATTAAATAATTGTGTATCAAAAGATAATGATATCATAGTTGATTTGAATTGGTGATGGAGCCTCGAGATAACGCATTTTTGGGCACATTACTAACCTTTTGAATCATATAATTCTATGAAATAATGTGAAAGTTATGGCTCTCCAAAGTAAAGGGACCTTCGTTTGATATATATCCTTATCACACTTATCACTCTTAACATGTGCACTTTTACCACGGGTTAACAATCCTCAATTTTATATCATTTGGTTTGCCCAAAGTTCTCATATTTTCACCTATATAGGTGGGCCAAAAAATGAACAATATATCTTCACATAAAAACTTATATTTTGGTGAACTTCCAAAATTCCAGTTTTTTTCTTTTTTGTGATGAGCCAATCAAATTAGCTAATCCCCCTTCCCTCCCCAACCAAAAAAGAATTTGCAAAACATTTCATTTAATTAATAGAACTAACAAAGGTTAGGGTTTTAATCATATTTATGCTTTTGAAAAAACCCAAATTCCAAAACATATCCCTTTGAATATGAGTATGTCTTACACATATCCAAGGTTTTGAATAGGGTGCAAATTTCCAATTTTATATATTATTGGGTATGTGTTTCATTAGAATATGTTAATTTGAGAATATATATATATATATATATTCTATTCATACCTAGTGGGTATATATTTGGGTGAGCTATATACTCACACAACACTAATCTACACATTGGTGTAGAACTTGGACATAATATTTTGGCTCAAACTTCACCCAATGTGTGAGTGACATCTAGATTACTATGTGTGCATATAATGGATGAATGGGCATGTCCCATACAAATGCATGCATGGAGATGAGAAGCTCTAGATCAAATGAGGGAAGTGTTGAGTTTGAAGGGAATCTTTGCACAATGAGCTGCTTGTTTCATGTGGAAAAAATATTTTTAGAAAATAAAATAAGACAATGGCTATGCCCTGTGAAGCACACAAGTGTAAGATTTTGAGGCAATAGTTTGGTTTGAAATTGAAGGCAATATGTGAGTGAGAGCTAGAGTCCGGGCAGTACATTTTGAAATAAATCTTTTTTAATTCACCTTGCACTTCAATTATCTAACCATGTTAAGCAACTTCATCATTTCCCATGATTCTGTTTCAACCTGCCATAAAGCTGGCCAGAGCCATCACCTGAAGATCCTTCACCCCAAGCCCAAAATGGGCTCAGATTTCTCATCTTCAAAGTTGAAAACACCACTTTTCCATTTTGGGCTTGAGGTGAAGGATCTTCAAGGGATGGCTCTGGCCTTTATGGCAGGTTGAAACAAAATCTCCGAAGCATGACATCACACAATCATCAAGATGAGACTAGCTTTCTCTTCTTGAAAGTATGCTATTTTAATATTACATTTGGATGATAATTTAATGTTGGATTCCCCAACAATAAACTAGAGGCTCCACTTTGACAAATTGTCAATCCTACTTCAAATCATAAAATTAAATAAAATATTAGTGATTTTCAAAAAAAATTATCTATGGCATGATGGGTCAATTGTGTTTTGGGCCTTTTTTGTGACAGCTTATTAAAAGTTAACTTTTCATGTCAGTTGATGGGCTTGTGTTCTTTCTGCAATTTTGTTCAGTCAAAGTGTTTGCTTTTGAGGGGATCATGTTCAAACCCTGGCACCAGGAGGCCTGCAGAAAGGGGCAATTAAACTGCGGAGAGGAGGAATGTAATACATCCTCTGAGTACCCCCAGAACATACCTCAGTTTTTTAGAGGACCTTTAATGGAAAAGAGCATCTCCAATGTGCATTAAAACTGATATTGAAGTTGAGTTTGTTTCATGACTTTTTTATAAAAGTGTGCCTGCTAATTGTGGACTTGTTGCATATAGTTGAAGAAGTTTTGCGAATCAGGTTTTTATTCCTAATGTCAGTATTGTCATGTAACATTATACTTTGTAATGCTAGAGGAAAGTTTAGAATCTAGCTGTACATATCTTATGATACTATCGTTCACACAATCCACAATCCATGTCCCTCCCATTAGCCTAGATCACAATGGTGACCAAGATGTGATTAGAAATTAAAATCCTTCCCAGCCAAGGAGGTGAGGCAACATATCCCAAAGAGGCAAGAGGCCCAGCTTTTCTTGGGGGTGTGTGGCGAGGAGGAGAGGTGGATGGGATTTTTGAAAATTTGGTGTTCCCAAATGTATTCCAGGTATGGTTCCTTCATGTTCGCAATGCTTTTACATTCTGTTCACAAAATTTTCCCCAATTACAATAGCAGCATACTTTATCCCATATGTTTTGCACAAAGTCCTTCTCTTGTAAACTATCTAATTTGCCCAAAGGAGACTACTACATTATGTCTATTTTCAGTGTGCTAAAGTTTCTCATCACACTGACATCATTAGGCCCTGTGGACATGTTCTATTTTAAAGAGTCTGCTGAACTTGGGGTTTTAGTTTTCTAGGTGTTGAATCAATCAAAGATGTCCATCACCAAAAGAAATAAACTCTCGATCCTACTCTCTGCTCAACTAAATAATACTAATCGCACAAACACTAAAATAAGGCCTCTAAGGTGACATTTATCAAGGTTGCCCCCTCAACAAACTTCAGTCATTAACATGTCATACATTAACATTACATCTATGGGACCCAGAGTGGGGCCTGGGCCACAAATAGGTGGTAATTTTACAACTTGTGTGCAGCTGACAATCAAGTGGAGAGCTTTCAATGTATTCCACATGATTTTAAAATAGTCCTCAAAAGTGATTGACAGTTCACCGAAAGCAGCAAAGTAAACAGCATATGAAGTGTTATGAAATGCAGTTTAAATTAGAGTTGTTTGGTTTTTCCTTTTAGAAAGAACTTCTCATCCTGGTTTTGACACTTTAAAAAGTTTTGGCTGGTTCTTTGGTTGTGGGTTGAGTTTTTAAACTTGTCATTCCGATTTTGATAATTTCTTCAAATTCAGAATTCTGTGGGTCTTGTTCCAGAATTGAGTCTAATTTCATCTACATGCCACAGCTTTGATAAGGTTGAAATTTTTTATAGTTATAATGAAGTTTTACAACAAGTTAAAATTGAAATTTATGAAAGTATTAAGTTTTTTTAGAAATTTAAAAACAAACACTTACCTATAAGGTTCAACTTATTTGTTGACATTTTAAAAAAATTCAATATGCTTGTCTTAAAAAATTGAATATATTTTTAAGGGTTTATTTTTGAAGTTTTGATTCTAGCAAAAGGCTAATTTCATGGTTTGATTCTTGTGATGATTCCACTAAAAGGATGGTAAGTTGGGTTCAAATCAGAAAACCTTGAACTTGAACCCACAGGTCTAACACTCCAAACTGGAGAACTAACCAACATTGGTTTAAACAACCATTGTCTCTTAGCCAATTGGATGAAACATATATTAACAATCATTGATAAAAGTTTTAAACTCAAAGAATGTTAAACAAACATTGAAAATGGTTGGAACCCTTGATGGTCCACCCAACTACTTTTAAGTTGTCTCAAATATGTTGTACATAATGCTCATGTCTTTGGAAAAATGAAAATGTCTTTTTTGTAGAAAACCACCGAATGTGTCATCATTGAATGTTATAATACAAGCAATGCACTCATAATGTCATAAGCATTAAGCACTTGTTAATACTCAAAATGATTGTTATGCACTTTTAATGTCATCTTCCACTCATCACCATATTTTATGTACAATAGTAAGTCTTATGATGATCGATTTCTTGATGTAAGTCTTATGACGATCAATTTCTTGCACAACTCAATTAATTAAGAGGCCCAAAGATTAAAAGTGGCATAAGTGTGACCTTTTATACTAAACATATTTTTCAGCAGTAATCAACAAACATTTGCAAATAGCCATCCTTTCCTTCACAAAGAGCACTAAGTAGTAGTAAGGGGCCAACTAGAACTTTGGATTCTTTGATGAAATTTTTTTCCCAAATTTGTACATATATATTTTGGTGTTAAGCTAAAAAGTCATTCTATGGTTTTTGGTGTGTTAAAATAAATAATTATTTCATATGGATTGTAAAATAAGGTAGAGTTTGCCATGGATGAAATGATATTGAAGATAACCTCACTAATATGGCACTTTGTCATGCTTATATGCATGGCCTTATACATGACGACCGATTACGAGCATGCCAATCATGCCTTTAAGGTTAATGTACGTTCTTAGATTATTGTATGCTATTATGTGTTGTAGGGTTATGGCTTGTTTAAAGTTTCAGCTTTGTTGACGGCTTTATAAAAGGCCAAGCTCTTCCCTTCTTTTGTCAGTTTTTTTAAAATTCCTTTGTCAAGGAGAGTTTCCTCCATAGTTAAACTAGATTTCTAAATGTTCACGGTAGCTATTGCACAGCCATTGTTTACATAAACTACATTTTCTTTCCTTCTTTGTAATTTAATTTTAGAAAAACTGCTCTCTGTAAGTTAATGTTGAAAACGTCAGATTTTTCTTGGCTTTGAATTTCTTGGGTTTTTTTTCTTGTTGGTTTTTTGTGTTCTTGAGTTGCTAGTACTTCTTTTTCTTTTTCTACTCTTGTACTATAACTATAATAGGAACAATAAAAACCATAACTAGCAACAACGCAAGCAAGGGAAAAAGGACATCAGAAACAAGCTACAAGTTGTGAAGTTCTGAGTTCCAAAACTTCGAAAGGAGGAAGGAGTGAGCAATTCCAAAGCTTGTTTTATTGCTAGCTTTAGGTCTTGGGAGCACGCACACACACACACACAAGGTTTGATTGTAATACAAGATCTATACTAAATGATGCAACCCCACATACACTTGTTTTCCTTGTACATGGGTTTTGAAGTTAGCATCTAAGTTGTGCACTCCTATGTGTTTTTGAGTTTGCAAACATGTAGTGAATAGCCCATGTAGCAATTCTGGGAAATATATATATATAATTTTTAAAATTATCTTTTTTCTTTTACACGCCATCGTTGTAGAGTTCGCGAACACAGATCGCTCTATAATGCCATCGTCATCGCAATCACCATCCGTCCATTCGTTTTGTTCCTGCCATTCCATCCGACGTCCATCACAATTTCGTCCAATGTCTGTCACAATTTTGTCTAACATCCGTCGTCGTTTCGTCTGATGTCTGTTGTAGTTCCGTCCATCAACAACTGTCCATTGCCATTCATCCCCATCAACACACCGTATTCTTCCAACTGTATGTTGTGTTAAAACTTTATAGCTAATGTTCTATATTGTTACAAAATTTTGGGACATGGGACAACACCATGTCCTTGGATGATGAAAACACTATTGTTCAGTTATAGCCAAGGTATCAATTTCGAAATAACACACAATCATTTGAGCTGATTTCTTTGAACTCATGATTTTCACAATGGTACCATCAATGTTGCAACCCCACTTTGGGGCTAAGTGTGAAAATGCAACTCACACTCCCAAAAGTGGGAAAATGGAGTCCTCCAGGACTCCCGAAAATTCAAAAGACGATTTGAGGGGTCAAATCTCCTCGCCTTGGTGCATTCTTTATATCAATGGAAATGTCTTGAAGATTAGATGCCCAAAATGGCCTCGCATGGGCCATTTGGACATCTGCAGCTCAAGTTATGGGCAAAAGAAGGGCCGGGAGTCAAATTGGCAGTTTGACTCCCGACCACTAAAAGTCGGGAATTGACCTCTTCCCAACGTTGCCTCTAGAAGTGTGACACGGCGTTGAAAAGCTCTCGACAAAAACTACAACTTTGGTTTAAACCTCGTCTCGATCCGAGCTCGGGGCGAGGAGCTATGAGCGTCCAAAGTCCCGGGACTCCAACTCGAGACAGTTTCGGGACTCCAACTTGGGAGTCCCGGGAAAAAAAACCATTTGGATGTAGCCTCAGCGGAGAGCTGCAAAGTATACTATATGGGGGAAGGTGGTGGCTTCCCCCGAGTCCGGGCCGTGATGAATCTGGTGTGTAAAAGTGCCCGTGGCTTGTCCCAACACCCAAGGGTGTTCCCGAATGTGAACTAACCCTCCTGTGGTTGGTTTTGGATGCAAATTCAAGCTTGATCTTCTAGTCCATCTTTCTAGTCTAATCCCAGGACTTCTAGCACGCCCCTCTACCCCTTTTTAGTGCTGGAAGTCGGGAGCACCCCTCAAGCCCCAACTTTTCGCAACTCAACATAGTTGGACCCTCAAGTGGGTTCAACCTGGGACTTGGGAGTGCGTCAATCAAGCATCTCCAGCACCATCGTCATCTAGTACAACTCTTACCAGGAATTTAGGTTTAGGTTACATTACATCAATAATACATCAAAATCCATTTAGAGGGGTTAATCAGTGGGGTACACCCAATGTCACAATAACTTTCACACCATCATTGTATATTCCCCTACAAGTTGTTACTTCTACACCCATATACGCCCAATAATTCAGATCTAGTACCTACTTCAATAAACCTTTCTCCTCAACAACTCATTGCTATTATCGCAAACATTCCTCCGGCCATCGATGCACCATCTTTTGCTGATCCAGTGGGGGAATTCTTTCGAGTTCTTGAACTGGAATTTCCAATTAAAAGTTCTAAAAAAATTCTATAGTTCGCCATTTTCTTTCGACAAAAGGATGAAACCTTCATGATGCTCTACAAGAGGCTTCTCAAGCTTAAAGAGGAAACTCAGAGCATCACAAACTTGGAAGCTACCCATCGGTATCTTCATTTGTTAGAAGGTATTCTAACACTCCATGCACAGGTTTTGCAACGGGTTTTTATAGAATTTAGAGATTCGTACACTTTGTTGAATGTGTACAACATTTCTAAAAAGCTGGAACTAGCTCATGCACACTATGAGGCCAGTACTATGAAGCCTCCATCACGTTCTAAGCCTTAACCTCCATTAACTATGCCAACCAAATCATCACATTCTTCTTCAAAGGTTAAAGTGGTGCATTTGACTACACCCATCCTACCTTCTTGTAACTACTATGGCAATCCTGCCCACAAAATTAGTGAGTGCAACATTCCTTCCGAGGATCTCTTTTGTGATTATTGTGGGAAAGAGGGACATTAGGAAGTTGTTTGTTTTGCCAAGTTCCTAGAACAAAAGGAATTTCGATTATCATGACAAAATTTGCCAAAATCTTCCGCTGCCCCTCAACCAAAAGCCAAAGCACCTTAACCTTCCATTCAAACTTTCCCCACCAAGGGTAATTCCAGAAAGAATGTTAAGAAGAAGGAGTAGAATGCTAACAAGAAGGAGGTGCTTCAAGCCCATGCCGCTCAAGTCCAAACTTTACAAAATGAACTCCAACCATTGAGGGCCCAACTTGCTAATTTAAAAAGCAAGTATTCCGAACCAACTAGTCATGCCCAACTTGTATAAGGTTCAGGATCAAAGGAAGGACCTCCTTAGTCATTCTATGACCTCTCACACGATGCCATGGTTGGGGAATATGTTCTTTCCAATGCACATAATTTTAATCTCACACCAGAATTTGCCACTTCTTTTTTCCCTTCCTACTTCGTGGCACAAAAGGCTAATGTGGCACCCAGAGTTTTTGCCACTAGGTAAGTAATTTAAACTAATGGACTCGCATATGGTTCAAGTCCTATTACCAAGGCTAGAGGAGCTCAAACAATCATGCCACAATCTTTTCATCTTCTTAACATAGAAGAAGAATACACCTTGTTGGCAAGGGGGGAGGAGACTACTACACCACAAATTGCTAGGGCATCAAATTTTCATGTCCCAGGAATACATGTACATAAAAAAAACACACAATTTTCCACTGATCAATTTATGGAGTGCTAACTTCAAATGTGTGAAGTGGCACAAAAGCTTGTGAATATACCGTTGTTTAGTTTTCAAAATTTGAAGCTAAGCACTAGGGACATAATTGTAGTCCTAAAAGATACCCTGAACACTACATCAAGTCCTCTACCAATCCCTGATCCACATGTTACAAGGGTCCCATCTAACACCTTAAAGAGACATTCGATTAGCTCACGTGTTGTAGATGGCGTTCATAATCTGGTCACTAATTCTAGCATGGTTAAACTAGTGGGTTCTCCTACCTCTGATTCTACATTCACATATTAGAAGGGAGCTAAAAACATCTCACTTGTGGATTTGTTATTCAGTAAAGGCGTTGTGGATAGCCATTCTCTCCACAAAATATTTCACTCATTTTTTAAGGTGGTGCCTAGTGAGAGAACTTCCATCACCACTGGAGTTGCCATTGTCGACAATATTAAGTCAACAATCCAGGTGGGAGGACATACACCCAAAGTGGTACTTTTTGATACAGGTGCCCAACCAATGATTCTTAGAGTTTAATTCACCAAGAAGATGGGCATGTTCGACACCAAACTATGAAAATCTATGTGGCAAATTCGCACCGCTAGTGGGAGTGTAGAAGAGGTACTTGGGGAGAGCTTGGATTTTATTACATTTAACTTCAATGAAGGTATAGATCAGGAGCTTTGCCTACGGGTCAAATGTTTAGTCACTAGTGCCACCAGTTATGATGTGCTCATTGGGCAAGAGGCCACGTTTCCACGAGGTTTCATAATTGATAACTAGTTCCAACACACATACTATCGAGTGGATTAGGAGATTATGGTCACCACCTGGGATACATACCCCTTGATTTACATGGGAACCATAGTCCTATGGCTCACTGTTATATGCTCAAGGAAGCACACACTATTTATTACATCTAACAAGTTAACCACGAGTGGATAAAGGGAGATGAAGAAGAGACAGCTTACGCCCAAGCTACTAAAAGCTTGAGGGTGGTTCCTACTAACATTCAACACAAACCAGTGGTTTTATAGAAATTCAAAGTAGCCCACGAGCCCTTGGTCAAAACTTTGTTTAGTTTTGAGAACATGGAGAGCCATGGTGAATTGATTAAACCAATACTTCGTCAATTAATCACCTGGACATTACTTAAGGAGGGGATTACATTACTAAAGCTTTTTGGTGGTATTAATATAGGTCTCAAAGCCCTACTACAATCAAGGATGGTGGTTTAGAGGTATTTTTACGTAGACATTGATCCTATTATAAGGCAAATGGCAACATCAAGAATGATGGAGCTCATAACTAAATTTCCACAACAGTTTGCAACCACTGCATGGAAGGCTAGTTTCACTTTCTTGCCCTTCGACATATAACTAATTCAGAAGAAACGTATGGAATTATTTGGCCCCGTGGACCTCATCATTTCAGGTTGAGAGTGTCAAGGATTTTCAACGGCTGGATTTGGAAAAGGTTTGAGTGACACAAGATTCGGTCTCTTCACGAACATGGTACGATTGATCACCTGGGTTTAATCCATTTCTCCTATGCTTAGTTATGTAATTGAGAACACCCCTTCTCAACTTGACCAAAAGGAGAAAGTCCAAGAGCACTACATGCTAGTCAAGCATTACCTTGGAAAGCCGTTCCTACTCGATGCGGCATAATGCGGTTCCTATGTGCATCGGTTGTGCAACTAATGGACCAACCTTGCACCACTTTCAATTCTACAATTGGCTTTAAAATACACCATCAAAGACCCCAACCTACAAGTTTTTCACATATTGGATGATTAGAGCTCCTACTAACTAGTTACAAGGCAAGAGAAACCTCCTTGGTTTCTTTTGAACATAATAGGAAAACCAAAAGGTGCTTGGCCCACCTTTGTTTCCTTCCCATGAGCACACGCCTTTCAAGGAAATGGACCAGGCCTGGTGTATCATCATGTTTCAGCCACTTGGGATGAACCAAGCCCAGAAGAAAGAGAAAGGGTTATGGGGTTCTAAACTAGCACTATTAATCATACCAAGATGACTAGATTGGAGCGTAACGCTCTACTGGGGAGAGGCATGGACTTGAACTCCCTTACATGGTTGTTGGTAACTTGTATATTTTTTCAAATGTACATAACACCAGCACTGATTCAATCAGCTTACAATTCTTGCAATGCGACTACATGGCACCCCGACCAAGTACACTTACCTATCTTCAACACTTTACATTTCACTCTTAGTGTTAGGGGGGAGGAGGTACCATATAATTTGACTCAAATTGTTTCTGATATACTTAGAAGTACATCAACTTCTGGAGAAACAATTACAACCTTCTATGAATCTATACAGTTGGATAGTGGAAAACCTAATACATTAGGTTTTTCAAACACACTTTCCAACTCCATTCCATGTGTTTCCAACTACCCTTTCGTTATGGGGAACCAGCTCACCAAGAAAGAGAAAAACCAAGGGACAGACTTGCTAATTAAGTATGAGAATGTGTTCGCATTCTCAATGAAAAGCTTAGGTAGGTGTAAAACCATGTAGTTCTCTATAGACCTTACAAATGAAACAACCATCTATTGGAGGAGGCATAGGTTAAATAAACATGAGCGGGAACTAGTAGATGAAAGATGCAAAGAGCTCCATGAAGCTGGTCTCATTCAGCCATCAATTTCTAATTTCGCAGCCATTATAGTAATGCCAGTAAAGAAAAATTCAACTAGATTATGGACTAAAAAAAATATGTGTGGGGATTATAGGCCTTTGAACATGGTTACACCTCAGGACAAGTACCCCATGCCCATCCCTGAAAAACTATTTGATAGCATTGGAAACTCAAACATCTTCACAATTGTGGATCTAAGGTAAGGCTTCAACCAGATTGTGCTCACTGCGAAGGATCACAAAAAAACAACATTCCATGGAAACAACAAGTTGTGGGAATGGCTTGTGATGCCATTTGGATTGAAAAATGCACCTGTTTTTTTTAGCAAGTCATGGATTAGGTTCTCGAAGGGGCAAATTTCCTAAAGTGCTACATAGATGACGTCCTAGTGCATAACAAAGGACTCCTATAGCACTTGGCTCATCTTGAAGAGTTATTCAAAAGGTTCCACAATGTCAATATGAAAATCCATGCTAAAAAGTGTGAGTTTGTTGTCACCTCAGTAGTCTACCTTGGACACAAAATTTTGCCAAATGGTATTATGGCTCATTGGGCCAAAGTAGTAGCCATTTTGGAAATGCCCAATCCTATTGATGTTCACACTTTGAGGAGCTTCATCGGACTATGTAATTACTATAGGATTTATGTCCAAGACTTCAATACTATTGTTCATCCTCTCTATGCATTGTTAAATAAGGACGTTGCTTGGACATGTAGTGAAGAAACTCAAAAAACTTTCAACACATTCAAGGAAAAGCTTTCAAAGTTCCCCATTCTAAGAAGACCTAATTTTAACAAGGTCTTCATTCTACACACTAACTAAAGTGCTCTTGATATTGGTGCTATTCTTGGCCAACTTGATGAGGAAGGCAAGGAATATGTTATCGCCTATGCATCCCAAAGCAACAAGGTTAAAAACAACTACTCTTCATATGAGGGGGAGTGTCTTGTTATTGTATGGGCCGTCATACATTTTAGGCCCTATCTTTATGGCACCAAATTCACTTTGTATACCAACCACCAGCCTATCAAGTGGTTGACGACCAACAACAAGCTTACTGGTAAGTTAACTCATTGGGTGTTTATACTTCAAGAATATGAGTTTAAAGTTATTCACCAACTTGGTATTACACATCAAAACGCGGATGCCATGTCGCAAAAACCCCTCACTACCTTTGAAGATTTTTCAGAAGCCAAGCAAGATCGACCAAATTCCAACAGTACATGTATTTTATGCATCTAATTATCTTACATTATTGCAATGTAACCTAGTTGAACATCCCATTGTGGATATATGGGAGGACTTGGACACTCTAAAGTTTCTTCAACATGGGGAATACCTTCCCCAAGTTACATCAAGTCAATGAGATCACATACAACAGTGGTCTAAACACTACTCATGGAAGGACAATCACTTCATCTAATGCTTACCACAAGGTGACAAAGTGGTTCCTCCACCACAGGAATGGCATGGTCTTATTCAAAAGGTACACTTAGAGCTTAGACACTTTGGAATTAAGCGTACTTATAGCCTTTTCGCTCCTCATTACCATTGGAGAAATATGTATGCTCAAGTTTGAGATGTCATTGTTAGGTGTGAACAATGTGATAGAGTGAAAACTTCCTTTTCCTTTCGACAACTCACGCTTTTTCCACTCCCTATTTAAGGCATGTTCTATCGCTAGTCATGTGATTTAGCTGGAGAATTACCACAGACCTCCAAAGGGAGTGTTTACATCATGAATATGATTGAACATTTTTAAAAGTAAATTGAACTTGTTATGTTGTTGGACAGGTCATCACATAGCACCAGCCAAGTTTTCTTACAACATGTGCTAAGTAGGTTTGGGGCTTGTGTTGGGTGCTTTATTAATCAGTAATCAGAATTCAATGGAGAATTCCAAGACCTATTTGATCATGCTCTCCTTGACCATCACCGGACTTCAAAGGACCATCCCCAAGCTGATGGCCTTGTAAATAGGATGGTTTAGACATGCAAGAAGGGACTTTGAAAGATTTGCCTCATTAAGAACAAAAAGGATTGGGACTTAGCCTTACCTTACATCACCATGGGTTACAGGATGTCCAAACATGCCTTTTTATTTCATTTTGCTCCTTATTTTTTACTTTTTGGAAAACATCCCAGCCACTTTTTTCCATCGTTGCTCAAATGTACCAGGTTGTGGACTTGGACACCCCAGCCACTTGGGTTAAGGTCATTGCAGAGAGGGTTACTCTATTCAAGAAGGTTATGCCCATGGCCATGGAGAACTTGTCCATTACACAACATCGAGACACCTTATGGTATGCACACACACAAGGTGGCAGTTACAAGCCTAAGGTGAGACAATTTGATGTTGGTGATTTGTGTATCTCTAGCGGCAACCTAATGATACTCTAAACACTTCTTTTGGTCACACTATCTTGAAGATTAAGGCGATCAAGCCTTCAGGTGTGTTGGAATTATAAGGAAGTAACGGACGCACAATGCAAGATCATTCCAAAAATTATGTGCCCTGCCACCTACTAAACTTGGATCCTACCATCATCACATTGATTTGGATTCCTCCACTTGACTATCCATGTCAAGTATGGTCAGAAGATAGGCGATGCTAATTAGATGTTACTTTGTGATAATTATAATGGTGGATACCATCTATTTTGCCTCAAGCCGGAGCTCATTCAAGTTCCCATTGGCATTTGGTATTATTCATCATGTTTTCCTATAGCACCTTGATTTCTATTCAGACCATGCCACGCTTTTCCCGGTTCAAGTCTTGGGGGGGATACATGAAATTTTCATTTCAGCCTCCTTTTGTGCATTGTATATATATATGTGCGTGCATCTCTTTTTGGTTGATTAATTTTTACCTTTGACCAGTTTTAGTCTTTTTGTTCAGTAGAGTTTACTATGGATATACACCCTTACAACACCGAATGTCACAACACTACACATCACGACAACTTAATGGTGACTTCTAGCAACTTAGTTTCATTATCATTCACCATAATTCTTGAATAAACATTTTGACCATTGATGGGTTCAATGCTAAGTATAAGTTATATTTTTCTTCTTAGTATTAACTTAATATGTCATTGCATAAAATGCTTAGATCAATAAAACATAGTTGTTAATTAATGATATAGTTGACTGGTAATTGTAATGGCATATTCAATGAATTTTCCTTTTGGAAATTTATTCATAATTTCCAAGGTTTTGATCAATTACAAAGAGAAGTTACTGAACAGTAAATGGAAAAACTAAATGAATGAATAAACATTTATGGATTGGGAGGTCAATCAATCTTGGAAATTTGTTTAATTTCCCAATATTGATGAATTTGAAACTCTAAAGAAGCACATTTAAAGAATATACACTTCAATAAAATGTGGTTTTTTTCACAAAACAATCATGGCACATGTATTGGGTAAAGTTTGTGGTTTCATCCAATACTATGTGATTTTTATTGCAATATATATTACATTAAAATGGCACACATAACATTTGCGATATATGTGCCAATACCTAATGTTGAGTAGTCATTTTAGTGCAACATATGTGATAATAAACACCATATAATATTGTATATTATAATGGATGGAACCACAAAGTTTATGTGACAAGAAACAACCTTTTGTGAGAGAAAAACCGTATTGAACTCTTGTATAATGATATAACAAATCTCCACATTTAGGGAAATTTTCAATTTTGTATCCAAGTTTTTGCAAAATAAAAGACATTTGCTACCTCCCACCCAGTTGTTGACCTCTTGGTTGCAAATTGCCATTCAAGGTCATTTGGTGGCTAAAGGCATTTAGAAGTTTGAAATACTAAACTTAGTCTAACATATTGATGAAAAATGATAATTTCAAGGCAATTTAGCTCAATTTTCTTTTTGTTACTTCCATCTTGAAGCAATGATAAGTGTCTTCTATGTTCAACTTTCCCAAATTTCATCTATTTTAACTAGTTCAAAATTTGCCCATAAATTGCCAGCTTTTTCAACATTCTTGGATTTCATTCTTTCAAACTAATTTTCGGTTTCATCCATCGTTCAACAATGTGAACTTTTCTGACCCACATTTCACCCAATGAACCTATAATTGCCCTAAGATGTAAAATATGATAATAACATATGATCTATACTTTGATCATCATCTAGGTCTATTGGATGACATATGGGTCAAAGACATTTAAAGTCTAAAAAGACAGCAGCAGATATTTGAGTTTGGGAAGATGGATGAGAAAGTTGGGTCTAGCCAAAAAATAAATAAATAAATCATGAAAATGTTGTCATGAAAGATCAAATTCAAAAGATTTGATATATATCGGTTTAAAGTATTGTTGTCATACAGACTGAAAATGTTCAAAAGCAAGAAAAATAATGGAAACACTATATTTCTTGCTTTTGAACATTTTAAAAATCCTAATCCCTCATTCCTAACCTAAACCCATAATGGACGCTGGGAAAGAAGAAATTGCTGATGTTTTTATGGAAAGATGATGGCCAAAGCGAAGGAGGCGGAAAAACGAAAACCCCAAAAGACCATACATAAAATGGAGGCTGAACAAGATGTATCCAAGAAGACAATCAGAGGAGTGAATAATAAGAAATGTCAATTTGTGGAAAATCTTTCTCACGTGCATTGATGGAAATAATGAAAGTGTGACCAATAAATGAAGAAGAATTTACACGAATGAACAATTATAGGAGCTTCCCACAAGCTGAAGAGGGCCATGGGCGCCACTAGCAGACTTGTGTTGGAGACGGAGCTCCATTGAACTAGTTGCACCTGGACTGTTCAGTATCTATCAATGTTTGATAGCGTACCTTTTGCTCATCTGCAAACTTTTAATTGTCCACACCTCCTCCTGAGTCCTGAGTCCTATCACACGGCTCCCCACCCACACCCAAATTCCAACTAGGTACTCTCTTCTGTATGTACTAATGTGGACTCTGGGTCTAATGGTACTGGGCAGCACTCCACAAAACTATGTGCAAAACCCACCAGTGAAAGATGGTCTAGTAGTCAACTGTCAGACCATGTCCCTCTTTCAAACGGTGTTTTTCTTCTTTTTTGGTGTTGGAAAAATATCATATCTGGCTCCTGTTTCAACACTTGTGGTGCTGAATTGTCTACAGATTGGAATGACTCAGAGATGTAGCTAGCTAAAAAGAAATTTTTATGAGTAAACTTTTGGCGATCTTTTAAGGGGGAATGGAGTTAAATTGAGCACTTTTTTTTCCCCGAGGTGGCTGATTCTGGCTACCACAGTTTTAATATTGGTAGGATTTTGACATCTATGAAATCATAATAGGAGAAAATTTGGCTATTTACCTCTGGATGTTAGAGGTTGTAGTCTGGAGCTCCAGAAAAGCACTCCAAAATCAAAAGTCAGAAATGAACATATGTATGAAGATTCAAAATTCAAATTTGAACAAGGACCATGAATGATGCAAGTTCCAACCTGAAAAACACACAATTACATAATGTAACAATCACTTAGAGAGGATCGAACCTTTCAAAAAGCCCATTGCAGCACAAGTGTGCTAGAAAAAACCCCTTAGTGAAAACAACACATACATTATACAAGCTCCATTGCAATCACAAATGCCCATCACACAAAAGAAATTAAACTTTGCAAGCTACAAAAGTTGGATTTGATACTAGTAGGATTCACTTACCAAAAAAAACCAATAATCATTGGGCAGTGGATACCATAACCCAAGTAAAAGATAGTCCAATTTCAAAATTGGAAAATTGAGAGTTTTCAGTAAATTACGCTGCCACACCATATCAAGACACTATTCACACCACTACTCATATGCATTTGCATATGGAAAATTGTGAATGGTGTAAGATTTTTGGGAGAACATTCTAACAACTAAACCCTAATTATCAGTAAGTCAATTCTGTAACTTGGATTTCCACATGCCAACAAATTGAAGCATTATTCATCTTCCACACTCCCAAAAACTTGTACCATAACAATTTCTACCAATTTGAAATGCTCGAGAAAAGAATAAAAATGCACTCCACTAACTAGAAGAGTTCACCAAAATCATGTGAAAAGATTCAAATCTGTAGGTTTAGCCATGGCATCCAAAGCAATGGATTTCATGGCAAGCTGAATGTCTAAAAAAGATGCAAAAAACACCTCAAGCACCCAAACATCAATGCCCACCTACTTGGGCTAGCAATAAGTTGCTTTGATCACCTCTAAATGTTTATTGAAACATTCATTTGCATCTCGTTGAAACCAACTTATTGTGGATACACCACATCTAAATTGTCCATAATCCCATGAGTAGGGAACCTATTGAGTGAATGTAACGTATGGTGGCTTACTTTTGGAGTCACAATAATTATTTTTGCAAGGTGCTTTGTGTTTAAATGCTTATGGTGAATAATTTAATTTTAAATACATAAATGATGATTCATTTTAAACTAACAAGTTGATTATGAAAACATTTGCATAATTATTTTTTGAAAATAATGCATTCATTATAAATAGTGGACCTTTGAAATCATATATATGGATTAATTAGGTGAAAGATTGTTAAGAAATTCAAGAATTCATATTGAATTCTACTCCAAATTGTTTATAGTCACTGAACATGGGTTGAAAAATGAAATCATAAAACTAAATGTGAATTTTTTTTTATAAAACCTTAACCAAATGATAGTTATGAATTTTTGAAAGGTCAAAATTGGACCAAGTTATTTTCAAAAGTCCTTTTGAAATGAATATTTTGTCAATTGTTTTATGCCCAATGGGTACATAATTGAATATCTAAATGGGCTTTTATTCTTATGGACTTTATGGGTTTCTCTTTTAGGATTTTCAAAGTGATTTCACCATACTAACTAACAACATTTTTCAATGTGAATTTTGACCTAGTTTTAAGAGGTTTCATAAGGGACTAAAACTATTAAGGGTAGAAATCCCTAAACTAATTAGTACCATGAAGCATCCTAATAACTAGTTAGAAACTAATGGTAGACTTACTATCTTTTATTTAAAAGATGAAATTAATGGGATTAATTAATTCATGTGGATGAATGGTTGGTTATAATTTACTAATTGATTAAAGGATTTCTAGGAAAAATTAAAATAAAGACCTATTTTCATGGGAACAATATGGGCCTTATGTGATTTTGGGAGAAAGGGGGGTAGAAGGGGGAAAAAAAAAGAACTTAACGATCTTTCAATTATATTTTAGCTGGAAACTTTTGCTATGAGATGATTTTCTTATGAAAAGGGTGTGTGTAACATCAAGGAAAGGAGAGTATGGAATCATGTTGTATTTTGTTTGTTGTAATGGAAAATAGCTAAGATAATATAATAGTGTTTTGTTAGTGTTCTCTTCTACTTGGAATATGCTAAATAGTGAAGAAAGGTAGTACATTTGAAGTTTATATAATGTTTTGTTGTCTTCAATGTAGTAGTTTCCCATTTCTTCAACAATCTAAAGGTATCCTCTATTTTAGTCTTTAAATTAAGAAGCATCTTGCTACCATACAATAATAACCGCTAGTAAATGGCAATAGGAATGTGGGCATAACTACAATTGGGTGGTACTATTAGGAACCACCTCAAAGAATGTTAAGGAACCAAAATTGGCCAAATAATACTCTTGGACCCTTTCTTTTAAATATTTTCACAAGAATATGGCCTTAAGTTCTTATTGGAATAAAAATAAATGAGAAATAGTACAAATTTTTATTCCTAATTGTCATGGCCCCTTTAAGAATCATGTTCTTGAATTTTGAAAATTGATAACTAAATCACATCTATTCAATTAATTACCAAATTAAAAAATCAAGTAGAATACCATCTAAATTACTTATGAAAACTATATAAATAAATAAAAACCTCTACTTGTTTCAAAAATGTTCCTAACCAAAAAATTTAAGAACGGTGGCCCTTGTGACATTCTTGAAACTTTTTCTAAGTACAATGATAAAGATCATCAAAATTCAAAAAAAAATTTATCTCATTATAGTTTCAAAATTTTCTATAGAACATGGGTAATGTATTCCAAAAAAAAATTAATGAAAACATTTTTTAAAAAGTTTCCAATATTTTTTCAAAGTTCAATGGGTGCAATAAAATTTAGTGTGACATTCTTAGTGGGTCCACCCATTTGTACTTCCACCCATGTGATAGATTTGAAGGCTGAAGTCTAGAGAATAAAAGACATGATTGCATATAAAAGGTAAAAACCACAAAGGTCTACAAGGGTTGTGTGTGATAGGAAATAGTCACAAAGGGTATGCAAGTGGTACAAACAATGGGAGATTGTCACAAAAGGTATACATACACTCTAGTTGGGAGATATTATATGTTGGAGGCTTGTAGACCCACTAAATTGGACTATCTATATTTGAAAATATTTTACAAGGTTTAGAAGTTAATTACTTTCTAGCCCCCTCCTTTTATTTTGTTCTTATGGTAAATTCCTTCACCGTGAATTTCATTAGCCGAATTAGTGACATGTCTAAACGATAGGATTATCTTCTGAAAACAAGCATTTTTTAAATTTTAGTGACATTATTTTTTACTTGAAATATTACATAATTGCAATCTTATTAGGTATAGTAGGGTTAGTGAATGATTCTTTTGGAGGTAAAAATAATCTATATTGGTTCCCCCCTACATTGCTTTCATAAGGCATGTAATGTTTGAGGACTACATTTTCACCCTTTTATAAAAACTTTAAACTAAGTCAAAAATTACACTAATGAAATCTTGAAATTTAAAACCAAATATGGAACATTTATAAAAACTTGCTTATGACTCTTGTTAGTGTTTTATTTGCTTTAAATGATCCACTAAACAATGCATACACCCTACCTTGCAACTCCATAATAAGGCAATCAACAACCTTTACCAAACCCCCATCAACAAAAACCTTCACACAACTATAATGCACATTAAAAAAAATGCAAACAAGGGTGAAGGTTTAAAAAATACTTGCACAATTTGCCTCTATAAATGCAACATGGTTGTAACATAAACCTCTTGTGTAACAAATAATATTTCACTAATTTGCACATTTAGGTAAATTGCCCATATATGTTGCTAATTCACATCAAATGTTAGACATTGTTCAACACTAGTGTTTAGGTTTGTCACCCAATGCATGATAAATTATTCAATGTGTTTAGCATTTAGTAAGTATTTGTAACCATCAAAGGCATCAAACTTGAACCTAGTGTTCACATCTATATACAGAACATACATTTATCCTTGGCAAACTTTGGTTATTGTCACACAAGATCACATATGAAAACATTTATCAATTGCTTGAACATGATCAAATTATGAACTAATTATAGCAAGGGGAGTATGGCAACAAGACCCAATAAAAATTGGACATCACAAAGGAGGTCAAAATTGGCCTTTGTTTTGTCATTGTTAAGGCCAGCAATATTGGCCATCTTCATGAACAATGTTTTGTATTCAAACATAACATGCCTTGTTAGGGACAACATAAAATGCAATGAATCTTCACATTCTTCAAGATTTTAGCCGATTTTTTTTCCATTACATTAACAAGCTTGAAGAATTCCAAATGTCACTTTGGTTCTTAGAAATTTAATTGTACAAAATCAAGAACAAATCTTCAATTCTTCTCACCACTTGCAAATGTGAGAATGTTTACACTATAAAATTAGTCTAATGAACTAGGGTGAAAGCACACTATGGTGACCCCCCTTTGTGGAACTTTTCCATCCACTTCTATAAGTATTTTTGTATGAATTTCACAAAATGTAGTCCATTTAATTTTGAGTTTTAATTTTGGTGTTTTGGTTTTTTTTTTTTTTTTTTTTTTTAAAAATTATTTTTTTTAAAATTTTTTTTAAAATATTAATAATAATTAAAAAGAAAGGAACAATGGGGTAATTTTTT
>Ga0116227_10002420_pt1 | contig 42518 bp, 23 predicted proteins | sample S1TSphgellanicum_FD_89693 | JGI IMG/M metagenome (GOLD analysis project Ga0116227, IMG submission 89693) | Host-associated microbial communities from peat moss isolated from Minnesota, USA - S1T2_Fb - Sphagnum magellanicum MG | ecosystem: Host-associated > Plants > Peat moss > Unclassified... | reverse complement strand
TTTTATTCAAATGATTTTACACTTTCAAAAGGAAATAAATGTAATTATGTACATTATTGAATTTAAGAAAAAAAAAAACTCGAATCATTTCATTTGAACAAAATCTCAATAAGATATGAATTTTCAAAGTTTATGTTTTTGTAATCTTTAAAATGAAGTATTTGATAAATAGAATGTAATATAACATATTATTACAACAAGTGGAGTGGCTTGATGGTAAGGGTGTTTTCATTTTAAAGTTCAAAGGATCAAACCTCATGAATGGTGTTACGTGTGGTTGATAATGGTAAGTTGACCGAATATATTCGTATCTAGAATAAGTGTTTAGGTTGATTACATGGCCTACTTACATAGGTTAGGTTTTTAGCCTAGCCTAGGTAGTGACACATGTCAATAAATCATAGGCTGAAAATCATGAAATTATCAATAATATTATATATTAAATAATTTAATTTTAATTGATTTCCATGCTGGTTAGTTAATTAATTAGCAAGTGAATGGCTTGTTAAATTCGTATTTCACTTGAAAATAACCTTGTTTCACTAGGTACTAGTGAAACAATTCATTGTCCATAGCAACTGGTCCCCGTTCATTAGGGGGTTAACCAATTTTCACCATGTAAAAATGTCCAAATTCACTCAAAATCTAGTGAAACCCAGAATGAACTACGATGCATTTTGGTGTAGTGCAATGAAAATAAGGGGGATAAGAAAAATATTTGTCAATCTGCCTTGGTATTGGCAAAAATATTTTAGTATTTGTTTGTGCATCAAAAGGAGGATCCACATAAACTATTAGCCAAGGTTAAAAGAACTAGGGAAGAAATGTAGACAACACTAGAAAACATAAAGAAAGTTGCAACAGACTCTCCAAGAAGTGTTCTTAAGAAGAAAAACAAAATTGAAAGAGGAGCCTCAAGTTCAAAAGTGAAGAGGGAACAAGAGAGCATAGATGTAATGGCACAGAAAATGATGAAGGGCAAAATGGAACCATATGTAGTGCCAACAATGGTACGAGTAGTGCTAAAAATTGTATAGGTAGCTAGACAGACTACAAAAGTACCACATATGACATGTCCACAAGATAGATAGCTGAGGGAATGGAAGCAAAAGGTACCATAGATGACATTTCATAGGAGAAATAGTCAAGGGAGCAGAGCCAGGAAGTTTATTGGGAACATGACATAAGGGTTCTAGAGGGTGAGGAAGATTTGCACTTTGGTGGGGATGTATATGAAGATTGGATGGAAACCATTGCAAGTCCACAACATTTTCAACATTTACAATAACATTTGCAACAACAATAACAACAGACACAAGAAGGTCTATAGGCTACTAAACTATAAATGGAAGGAGTGGAACCACAATCTTTTTTTTTTAAGTGTCCAGACCATTAGAACTAGAATTTAAAAAGGACTTTCCATTTGAATTTGAAATGGCAAACATATTAGTGCAGGACGGGATCATCTGTAGAAGGATCCAAAGATCCTACGACACAGACAAGTATACCAAAGTTTGTGGAGGAGGTAGCTGCAAAAGTAATGTAAATAGATAAGGCAGCTGAATTATTTTAAACCATGGCAATTGTTAGTTTGAGTACGGGGAATTTGATTTTGGAGGTGAACAATATAAAAAATGGATTGGTTCTAAAGGAAAAGGAGAAGGCAATATTATAGGAGGAATTAAATAAGGAAAGAGATTTCCAAAAAGGGTATAAACATAATGTGGAAATATGGAGGAAGAACAGGGCAAAGATTGAGCAGAAGATTAAAATGCTCGTTAAAAAACTATAGGATAAAAATGAGAAGTTTAAGGGTAGCACAATATGGCTGAAGTCACAGGATGAAGAACTACATGATTTAAAGCAAAAGTAAAAAATGTGAAAAACCACAGAAAGGAAGTGGACAAAAGCATTGTTTCTTCATAAACAACAATAAGAGGTTTTGGGTAGTCAAGTGAAAGCATTGACTAAGGAAAAGAAGGAGAAGGATAATGTTCTAACAAATTTGGAATTGGTGAATTGAAGAATATATCTCTATTGTAATCTGAAAAGCTTAGAAGAAAGGTAAAAAAGGCAGAGAAAGAGAAGTTACTAGAGGAAAAAAAGGAGTATCAAATGAATCTGAAACACTTACAAGCATAGTTGGAAATGGCATAGGAATAAAAAAAGAGTCTGAACCCAGCTGGTGTCAAGAAAAGACTAGAGGATTATGAATAAATGTTGCAGTACTATACCCTAATGAGGACAAATAACAAGATGAAGGATTTTGAGGTAGAATTTGAGGAATGGTGGGAGGTCGCAAAGGAACATTTTACAAAGGAATCGGAGAATAATCTAGCTCAACATAAAGCTAATGAAAGAATTCTGAAATACATGTTGGAAGCTTATCAAAGAATTTTCTAAATTTTATTTGTGGTACTCCAACAAGTATAAAAGTTTTGGGCCAGGATGAGGAAACTTGAATAGGGCCTAATGGAACAACTTAAGAGGAGGAAGTGCAAACTAAGCAACCATAGGACTTGAGAAGTGGAGCAATTCAGGAGACGAAGATATAGACAGAGAAACCATAGGACCTCAAAGGAGGGAGTTGATAAGAGAAAAAATCACAAAAAAATCAAGAACAAGGATAGGTGGAGATTATTTTAGCAATAAAAGAAAAGGTATCTAATATACAACCCCTAAAAATAGAACCATAAATTGAGTTAGTGGAGGAGGAGGTCAAACTGCAAAGATGGAGATACATGTCAGAATTGCAGAGCCAAAAGTGGGTATAGAACCATTGGTTGCTATATAGGTTGAGATTACAAAGACGATCATAGAGGAGACATATGTTTAAAACGTTGCCGAATACATTCATTTCATTTTTTGTCATTTTCCAAAGATTTTGGGGATAGAATCAAAAGTATGGTGGGGGTAATGTTAAGGGGGTTAGATGATTACATGATTTTGGATGAACAAGCATTTAAGATAGGGATTGATTAAGGAACTTGGTTAGTTTTGAATTTTGAATTCTTGTTGGTTTTAAATCATGATGATGTGACTTGGGACTACCCAAAGAAGGAAGATCTAGGGAAGAGGAGAGGATTCCTAAACACATAGTTTTGGGAAGAGTAGGAGTTGTATGTACTTCTAGTAGAAAACCATAAATTTTGTTTTGATATACCATATATATATATATATATATATATAAATTTTCAACAAAACATGGGATTCTACTATAGATTTGATTCATGTTTTCAGTAATATAAAGATGCACAGACTTTTGTAATGAATTCTGTGTTTATATCATTGTGTGAATTTTCTATAATATCATGATATGATGAAATGAATTGTAAATTTTTTTCTAGAGTATTCTACAATGTATTCTAAAATGTAGATTTTGGTTATATGAAATAACCATGAATTTGGTGTTTTAATGAATGGCAGTGTTAAATGTGTTGAGAATTAAGGCAAAAATAGTGGATGTATGCATGTGAAGTGCAAATTTATTGTTATAGTGGAGTGGAATAATTTTGTAGGAATTAAATTTCACTTCTACCACATGTGTTGAATATATTACACATTATCATTGTTGCAATTAATCAAAGTAATATTCCAAAACAAAATTGAGTTGAATTTTCATCTTCCACTAATATTAATTGATTTATATCTTGAAAAAAGATGGCTTTAGTGAATTAAATTCTATGAAAAATAATTTAAATGATTGTTGCTTCAATACCAGAGATATCATATAAAGAAATGAGCCAATGTATATCGATGAGGGTAGAAGAATTAAATAGTTTAAGGATTAGGGTTTAGGAGGAGAACACATTGATATTTATTGTACATAAAATTCGTTAGAAAAAACTAGAAATCATGTCCATCCACGGATCACTATAGGATATGAAATTTTTACCATGGTTAATGGGTAAAAACAAGAAAGCTTTCAGTAAGGTGGAATGATAGAGCGGTATCTTGGAAGGTGAACATTGGATAATATAAATAATAATATTAAGGTTCATGTCAATAGTAATCATATTTGAAATGCAAGGAAAAGAAGTGAAAGAGGTCAGACCTAGTGCTCCAGGAAGGAAAAGTTAGTCTCATATGTGGACAAGTTCAAAACAAATTCAATGGCGCATGCTCATAAGAGATCTTTACAATTGCAACACAATGAAGAATTTGATGAAAAAGTAAATGTAACTTTCTACTGGATTTTATTTCGCAATTTCACCTTCTTGAAGTTGGCATCTCAAGTAAGTCAAATGGATTTGAGTTTTTTATCAATGTGTTTTCTAGGGATTCAATGAGTTTGAAATGTTGCTCTTTTGATTTGCAAGTTGCAACCAAATGTCATTAGGGGGTAAAAATTTCTTTGGTTTTTTTATTGAATTTTTAAATGCGATTCTTTTTATCCATTCAAACATCCTTATTGCCAAAGGCAGTGACACAAACCATCTCCAACATTAGAATATTTCACAATATGTTCTCATTTTTTCTTTATATTTCTACACCTTTTGGACTTGATGTGTCTAGGTTTTTTTTCTTCTTTCTCTGTATTCTATCAACCACCCTAGGTTCCTCCATATCGAGCATCTACTACAAGAAAGACTAGGTTAGAGTTATAGGGGTTTGGTAGTAAGGAGGGAGCTTAATTGAAAATCCTTGGGGTTTTTTTGGAGGAGCTCTCTCACTCCTAAATGCTCTTGATCTTGGATCGAAATACTTCCCGGGGTACTTTCGACAATGAAAGTACCCTCTCTTTAGGCACTTGAAGGAGGTCACAAGGAAGAGCCCCCTCCCTTGTTGCTATTTGCAAGTGTTTGCAAGAAGTTAACGATAGGAGTTTTGATAAGACTATGTTTTTTCTTACTAAGTGCAACTTGGAGCCCTCCACAAGCAGTGAGCTTTAAGCTTCACGTTCGATTTGTAGTCCGAACTTGGCACCTGCAACTTTTGTGTGCTTATAAGCGGCCCATTGCAAGTAAGCTACACCTTGGAGGTAAGCTTATTGATCCATGCACGGGAAATGTGGAACTCTTTGTGCATTTTTTTTTCTACTCCAAGTTTCAAGTTCTTATGAAAAGGTTTTTATTGTAGGGTGGTAATTTGGAAACGAGCTTACACTTTTGTTCTTCATCCAAGGTAGGACTGCAACGTGCAAATTGGGATTGCTTATAATAGATGAAGGACAGGAGCACAAGGTTGTTTCAATGTTTTAAAGCCTAGTTCTTGTGGATGCATCAATAGGAAGAGAAGGCTCCAATCCTCTAAATCAAAACCTCCAAGCTCGGTTTTGTATCTCAAAGCTTCTAGGAGCTCATCTGAACTCCAATTTCTTTTTCATATTTTTTTTGTGTCCATTCGTCGATCCATGGGCGGTCAATGTGAATTTCTTCTAAGATTCAATGATGGAAGATCCAAGGTTTCATCCTCGTGACCTCTTGGTGAAAATCTCAGGCTTGTTTTTTTTCAAGGTTTTATCTTGCAGGGGGTGATCTTTGCGATAGTTTTTGACATCATGGCAAGACCTTGAAGTGCCCCTTGGTTGTAATAGATGAAAGATGTGGGCAAAGGCTTGTTTCTGTCTTATATTTCCTTCTTCTTTTTAAAAAGTTTTTCTTGAATGCATCCATGGGGAGAGACAAATTTTCTTCTTCTCCCTCCCAGTCTCAAGGCTTTTGTTCGTTTCTAGGAGATTCTTTGAATTTTGAGGAGCTTTAGATATATTATTTTATTAGGTTCACAGATTTAGGTAGCTCAACAGGAGCTATTGATTTTTTAATTTAGGGTCACAAATCCAATGAGCTCAGATTAAATGCACAAAGTCCAAGAAAAGAACACGTTTTCTTGATCCCTGGGTCAATGGATCCCAGGTCGCTCAAATCAAGCATCCCTTAACAACATGCATGTGCAAGCATGAGGTAAGGGAATGTTACTAATTATTAGAGTGCGTTAGGATTTAGGTCCTCTTTCTAATTCAATGTTGAATACATTCAATGCCAAAAGTACCCAATCTTTGTCAATTTTTTAATCCAACCTTTGATGCACCTGTTAAGGGAGTAATTACTTGCGATAATTATTAATTAGTATATTTTTATTTACTTAGTTACTGTTTTAGGAATTACCAGCTAGATTACATAGTATTTATCACCATTTGAATTTGAATAGAACATAGGACTGTTTTATTTAAAGTATATCTTTTGGAGAAGAGAAAGAGATGAAAGACCATTGTATCATTCTAGAACATGGAGCTTTAATGGAGTATGAGAGAAATATGTTTTGATATCTGGAAAAGCTTTGTTTCTTAGTTAGAGTTGTTATTTTGAATTTTTTAAATCGTACTTTCATTATTGGATTTTCATTCTAAAACTAGTTTTAAGTATATTTGAATGAGAAAATTATGTTACTTCTAGTTTTATTATATTTCAATCCAAATTTTAGAGTAGAATATAGGATTAAAGATTTTGTATTTACCATTTGGTGACCATCCCATGGTTTGAATTCATAGTGAATTTCATAATGTTGTTTATGTCTTGTTACTAAATATTTTTTTTCTATAGATAGATAATGAACTTTAGTTCATTTTTTGCATTTTTTTCAAATCTTGATCATAATGTTTTGTTCAGGAAGCAAATTTAAACAAAGCAACTAATTGTGAAGATTGTGTTTTAATGTAAAAGTTTGTTCAGATTTGAATTAAGATGTGGAGAGATGGAAAATAGAATTATAACTAAAAGTATGAAAAGACAATTAGATCAGGTTATATTACAAGAATAAATGGAAAATGGCGCTACCATTAATAACAATTTGAGTGTAGATCAAATAGATCATCAGTTTGAAATACCTAGAAGAATTTTAAAAATATAATAGAAATATTCATGGATAAAATAAAGACATGTAGGCCATAGAACACTTCATGCAACACCGATTATTCCTCATGAAGTGCAAACTGGTGAAGCATAGAGGTGCACTAACAATTTGCAACAAAATTCCAGGAGAAAATAATGTCAAATTGAAAATGCAAAACTCACAAGTTGAGTTTATACAAAGGAGTCAAAAATCTAAACCTTAACAAAGAACTATGCTAAAATTAGTAGATCTGATGCAGCAACATGACTCTGATGCTCTGATTCAAGAACAACAAAGACGCAATAAGTTAAAAAGGGAGGAAATGGTACTAAGGTACAAATCTGCTTCACCTCCTTATTATCAAGAAGGCAAGGAGAATGAAAAGTTTAACAAAGAGTTCAAAATTTTGAACCTTCAATTCATTATGTTGTTGAGTAAGAAGTCGCAACTCAAGGTATATGAATCTCTAGAAAAGTTGAGCCGGTACTTGTAACTAAAGAAAAAACTATAGTCTTACCAAAAGCATAATGAATAGTAGCAAAAGGTGTTCCTATGGCTGTAAGAGTGAAATACAATGAACCCAAAGTTAATCAGTAAAATGGTAGCATTAATAGTGGAGTTCCAAGGGATTGGAGTAGAGGAATTCATAGTGTCAATAGAGTTCCAACACCAAATTCTCCACGTTGCACATACTGCCATCAAATTGGACATCAAATCAATGAATGTCCATTTATTGGAAATAATGTGAGGCAAGGATTTGTTGAACATTTCTAGAATTTAAATTCGGAACCTACAAGAGTAGGAAATCATGGACTTATTGAGCTAGAGGATCTATACCATGAGAGGGTCAAAATTCTAGATAGATTTAGAAGACAAATTTTAAAAAATAACATACTAAAAATGAGAACTCAGACTAGGGTAGATGTAGTACCTATCTTTGTAGCTCCTATACAAAGTTTGTTACAACAAAGCAATATTGGAGTTACCTATGTAGGAACTTCAAATTTCAGAATGGAGCCAATAACATATGTGCCATTGTATTCTATGGCGATGCCCTAGTCTATAATTATAGTTACTGAATCTCCATTTGTGTCAACACTAATTACTATTGTTGGCAGTATTAGATCCAAACCACACACTCCAAGGGGAACAAAATTTTTGAATTTGCATGAAAATTTTCTTAGAAAGGTGAATAGAGTTTTGGTTAGTTAGCCATCAGATCAAGGAGGAGGCGACTTAAATCCACCAAGACCTCAAGGATATTTTGGATTACCAATGGTGCATCCAAGCAGGCCACCATTACCACCAAGTAAACCTTATTGTTTGCCACTTAATTATCCTAAGTATGTCAAAGGATTTCGACCTAGATGCTCATGTAAGAGTATTTAAAGTTACCATTAAAGCAAATAGTGAAACAAATGATGCAAAAATTGTTAATATGTTCAATTTTACCTTTAAAAATATTGTGACTAACTGGTGTAATAATTATTTGGGAGATTATCTAGATTTTACTTTTACAAAATTGTAACTAACTTTTTGTAGAAGGTATAGAAAAGTTCAAAATGATGAACAAGTTTAATTGCAGTTGAAAAACATGAAGTAGGAGAAAAATGAAAAAGTGGAATTCTATTATGAGAGATTATTAAAGTTGGTCAATAGTCTTCAACACAAGATAACATATAGTTTATTAACTATTATTTTTAGATCTGGATTACAAACATATTTTTCTATAACAACAATAGGTATGAAGAGAGAAACTTTTCAACAGCATAAGGAAACAACTTTGGTTTGTGAAGAAAGAATTTCTAAAGTAGAGGCCATAGTAGTTTGTGAATACCACAAAGTAGTAAGACAATATCAACTCAGAAACCTTAGACAGTTCTAAAGAAATAGGAATGTACTGTACAAATTGTCATAAAACAAATCATAATGTTGAAACATGTAGAGTTAAAAGGAAGGAAGACCCTATCCCTATAGTTTCTGAGGTTACAATTCAATAGATTCAAGTATAAAGGCCTGTGAAATATTCCTGTCATATTTGTGGAGATACTGGACATAAGATCATAGATTTTTTAAAGTATAATGATATGCAAAATATGTTTAAGAATAAAAAAACGAAGCCTATAGAAAAACAAGTTGTGGTAGAACCCAAGGTTTCAAATCCGTTAGTCCATATGGTGGATGTGAATATGGCCATCACCAGGAGCAAGGTTACTAAAGAACATGTGTTTAAGGGCAAAGAACCAATCAAGAAGAGTCATTTGTTGACTAGGAAGATGAACAAAGACTCTACTAATCTTTTGTCAAAACTATTCAAGAAATGCAAGCAGAGGACCCACTACAAGATTTGATTCCAAAGGAGAAAACATAATGAGTACAAGTTGGGCATGATTGTTAGAATTTGAGGTTCCACAAAACCCATTGTGTCACAAAGTTTGTTTGTTAGTCCCATTAACAAAATTATGTATGTGAAACAAATATAAGGTTATTTAAAAATTTAAATTTATTTATTGAAAATTTATTGAAAATATGTCTTTTTTTGCAATTGTTGAATTATAATGGCATTATAATTCATGCGTTTTAAGAAAAAACCACTACCATATGAAAAAGAAAGAAAATTTACAAGTGGGCATTTAATTTTTTTTTTCAATTTCATTTCCATTTGATTATGTCTTGAAGACAAAAAAATTGAAGACCCTATTTTGGAACAAAAAGGATCCAAAATATACATTATATATTCATATTTCTTTAATATGGGCTATTGGATTGAAAATGTTCCATTCATAATCAAAATTGGTCAGTTCGAAATTAATTGCATCACTATTATTTTCAGCCGCTAAACATCACAATCACCCGCCTTTGTCAAGTTCCTTCCACTAAAACAAACTTGGCATTAACATTTTGTGCAACGCCATTAGGTTGTGCACACTACATCTAATTCTTTCTTTGCAACAATGTGAGCTTGCTACATCTCAACCTTGGTCTATAGACACAACATTTGTGACATTGATAGAAAAGTCAATTTGTATTTACTAGCCTTAGGATTCATGTTAAATAGTTGAGATGAATCCATTAGTCACTTCCCAAGATAGAACTTGGTGCACTAATCATAAGTTCAACTTACAAATGAGAGGAATGATGAGTTCTTGACTCCTTTGCAAGTCTCTTGGTATTCGGTCAGTTGCGATCCATCCTCCTCTTGAGTTATTACTATTAAGAGAAGGGTAGGTGGAAGTTTTGATGTTTCAAAAGCTCAAAACTTGTATGCATATCTTGAAAGGATGAGGTTTCTTTTTCTATTGAACTCAATTACTATATGCTACATGTTTTAAGTTCTTACACATGTTTGATTTAGACAAGTTATAACTATGTGCAAGTACGTCCAACATCAAATAGATCCTATAATTAGTTTGAATAGTGTAAAGTTCAACAAATTTATATGCATTTCATAACACAACTTTAGTTGCATAACTAATTTTGTGCTTTATGTCTTTTCAAATTTATTGTTAGTGACCCAAAGTGATCAAGAGTCAAGATCTATTGGACAAACTTGACCCCTACTTAGACTTAAGTGCAAGCATTCAAAAGCAAAACAAATCCATCCATGAAATACGGAAGTTCAAATCATGCAATGAGTAGGGGTGGTTGCTAAACCCCATTTTGAATCGTAATGTTTCTAAATCACACTTGTTTTGGGATTGTGCACTTGTAGTCATTGTTGATGTTTTTGAATCCACACACCTAAATCTTAACAAGGGTCAAGTTTGTCAAATGTCATGTTCAATTTTGTAATCACATTTTTGCACTTGTGAATCTTTTTTTACTTGACATTTATATTATACTATAAGTACCATAAATAGGTTTTTGGTTTCATATGAACTTTTGAGTCCCCATTCCAAGCTTTTTTTCAACTTCAACTTCAAATATTCATGTGTTTTTGGATGTATAGGGTGTCATCTATCAAGAGTTTGAGTAATGGTCCCAGATATTGTTGAGCAATTTGTGAGATTTATTGTTTCAGCACCCCAAAGACATTGGGCCATTACTTGATTTTCTAGAGAAACTATGTGTATGTGTCCTCCATTGACCTTTTGTTTATTCTAGGCATCCTCCTACTTTAAACCTAATTTTATGATTATTGAATTTTTAGCCACGTCTGATGGTTGGTTTTGGTCTTTTATTGGTTAGAAATCAAACACATCATTTTTGGTTGCCCATTCCAAACTTTCAAATTTGTTGTTTGAAAAAACATTACATGTTATCCAATTTACTAAAATACAAATCATGTACATAATGGCATGTTAGGATTATAACTTTACAATTAGATTTTTTTAAAAAAATCTTCCAACTCCTAATTTCAATCTCCTTTAGACCCACAATGGATGTTAAAGTCTTTTACTCCAATTGTTGTGTGGGTGATTGGTTATAGAATGACATAACCTATGCAATGCAATGGGTGATTCATGAAAGTTATATAGACATGGAGATAATGGGTATTACAAACATTTCCTTTGAGAGAATTGCACTCTTGCAAGCCACCCCAGGTAAAGGAATTCAATGTTTCTGAATGTTTAAAACCTTACATGATTACACAACATACTTTACTTAGCAAGGCCTAAATTAGCCATGTTGGGTAATAACATGAGAGTCAAAAGTGGTTTAACCCAATGTTGGCAAAGATTTCATGGGCTTTGCAATAGAACAATGATTTGTGTGGAGTTGTTAAGGAGAAAGTTACTAGTCATGAGGTATTGTCCAAAAAATCAGGTTTCATGTGGCCTTCCTAAGACCAAGTCTTTGTATATTATTATAGATATTGTTTCTTGGTTTCATGATTAACATTTCTTGGAAAAGCAATTGTGCCTTTTGATTGCACATTTAAAATAACATGTTTTGTGTTGGGGGATGATTAAATGGGTAGATTTGATACATGTGGTGTAATGTAGGTATCAAACAAGCAAGTATGGATAAGATGGTGACATTGCAAACATCGTTACTGTATGTATTTTCCATGATCTTTTAGGTGAACATTATTTAGTAATTCATTTTCAAATAAATCATGCATGTTTTCATTGATAACAACTTTGGAATTGAGAAGACTAAATTGGATATTATATTATATGGTGTTCTTAGGTTCAAGACTTGGGTTGAATTTATGTTTAATGTTTGTTTTTTGTATGCATTGAATAAATGTAGTTCAACCTAATTTTCACATGTCTAGGTTGTTGTGCATGAATGTTATTTACCAATATATTATTGAACTGCATAATTCATTTTCTTGGCTTGCAGTAACTTCTGTTGTTGTGGTTGAAAGTGCAAAAGTTTTGTTCATATTATATTTGAACAAACAATGTTGATAAAGGATGTTAGAATGCAAATGGCACTTTGTGTGGGGAGGCAAATTACCAATTTTTTTAGTTGGATGTATAAAAACTTAGCATAATTCACATTTATATTTGAATGGGTTAGTAATTAGCTCAAAATGTTCATGCATGCAAAGTCTATCATGCATGTAAACCTCTAAATTACAATTTTTTCCATATATTCAGTTCTTGTACATTTATGTAAATTAGAATGTATGTTTTTCCCCTAATTTGTTTTAGGCATCATGGACAAGTTTATTATTACAAATGTTCATGATGCCAACCAAAAAAACCCCAAAAATAATCCTTAATTTTTTCTTCATTTTGTTTTTGGTGTATGAAAAAAATCCATGTTAAACACAATGATTATAATTTTTAATTTTAAAAATTATTATTATGAAAAATTATCAATTTATATATATTTTTAACATTTTAAACATGATTTATTAATTTATTAAAACTTGTTTAATTATAGGTTTATGTTTGAATATTTAGAGATCAATTTTAGATTTTTATTTTTAAAAATAAAATAAATGAATACATTATAAATCGTGATAATAATAATGGCATCAATGATTTTTTTAATCTTTTTTTTTTCAATTTTGCAATTTTCTTCAAGATCATCCATAAGAAAATTTTGCCATGTTTTGGCTTTAAGCCACATATGAAGGTATAAATTTGTTGAAATACTTATATATTTTGACAACAAGTCTTAGAACCCATTGAAAATTTATATATATATATATATATAATCTAAAAAAAATTGTTGATGTTGATGGCTTTTCTTATGTTTACAAAATGGTGGAAATTCATCATGAAAAAAACACTCAATTACATCATTAATATTTATTTTAGAATTTCAAAAAAAATAGATAAGGTTTATAGTGATCTCATATATTGAATTTAAAAGTTTTCAAATAATTTTGATGTTGGAACTATTTATGTGTTTAATGTTAGAATTATTTTAAAACTTTTATTCATCAAGAATAACCTTTTTTCTTTGAAATTCTTGATTTCAAATTTTTCACAATTTTTTTTCTTAACATTCTTCCTTGAATTTTTTTTTTTTTTCCCAACAAGAATTACCAAGTCAGGAAAATTCAAAACCAAAAAAACATGTTAGTTTGGGGGCGGGGGGTAATCCAACTATTTAAACTCAAAATTTCACCAAATTAAATTGCTTTTACTTTTACAAAGGAACCCAATGTAAAATATATTCTTACATCATTAAATAATAATAATAATAATATGTCATTGTAATTTGTTTTCAAAGTTCATAATGAATCATTTGTATTAGTGTATGATTCATCTTGTTAAAAAAAATGATCTTGATAATAAAAATGTAAAATATAAAAATATATATATATATACAATTTAAAATAAATATTATCAATTTTTACAATAAAATTTAGTATGTAACCACAATATTCAAGGATTTAAACAAGTTTCCAACTACACAACTTGTTTATAACCAAATGTGGCAATTTTTTTATGGATGATTACCATTTTAGCAACATCGCAAAAATAAATAAATAAATAAATAATACCTAATCATATTGGGGAAAGTAAAAACTTACAATTCTAAAAAAATTGAACATATTTTATGTATTGAAGATAAAATTATAAAAGATTTAATGAATGCATTTTTGAATTGACATTGAATTTACAAAAAAATTAAGTCAATTTAAACAAAAAGAAATTTGTAGATTTATTCATGATATTCAATTTCAACTTTTTTTTTAACGTTTTAAATTTAATTTTTGTACATCATAATTATTTTCTTGAATAAATTATTGATTAAATATTTTTATATTTTGATTACAAATCCTAGAACCCATTGTAGATTTTTTTTTTAAAAGGAAAAAAGTAAATATTTTTATTTTAAAAATTTAATTAAAAATCGTTTGTTAATGTTAATGGCCTTTTTTATGTTTGAAAAATGGTGGAAAGTCACCACAAAAAACCCCTTGGTTATATCATTAACATTTATTTTAAATTTTAAAAAAATTGGATAAGGTTTATGATTATTTCAAAGATTGAACTTAAATGTTTTCAAATAAATTTGACATTGGAATTGTTTATGTGTTTAAGGTTGGAATTATTAGAATTACTTTTAAATTTTTACACATTAGGGGTAACATTTTTTCTTTTGAAATTTTTGGCAAGGTTTAGGGTTTAGGGTTTTCTTACATTTTTCCTTGAATTTTCATTATTTTTTTCATTCTTTTCCCAATAAAAATTGCCCAGTTAAGAAAATTTGAAACCAAAAGAACATGTTGGTTGGGGGAAGGGGGTTAATCCAACTATTTAAACCCAAAATTTCACCAAATTAAATTGTTTTTACTTTTACAAAGGAACCAAATGTAAAATATATTCTTACATCATTAAAAATATATATATGTTGTATTTTTTCACAAAGTTGTGTAGTTAATCATTGGTATTAGTGTATGATTAATCTTGTTAAACAAATATGGTCTTGATAATTAAATGGTTATATTGACTACTTAATTAATGTTTCTTCTTATGACCAATTTCAACCAATTTAAAGGGGCAATAACATCAAAAAAAGATTTCTTTGAAAGACAAGTTTTTTGGCCAAATTTAAAATATATAATGTTATTTTTTTACAATAAAATATAATAAATAACCATAATAAATTGAAGGATTTAAACAAGTTTCCAAGTACATAACTTATTTATAACCAAATGTGGCAATCTTTTTATGAATGATTATCAATTTAACAACATCATAAAAATAAATAAATAAACTTATACCTAATCATATTGGGGGAAATAAGAACTTGAAATTATTTTTTAAAATGGACATATTTTATGGAATGAAATTTTTTTAATAAAAAACTTAATAAATGCACTTTTGAATTCACATTGAATTTACAAAGATTTTTGGTCAATTTAAACAAAAAACATTTGTAGATTTATATATGAAATACTATTTTAAGTTGTTTTTTTAATATTATAATAATTTTTTTGAATACATTATTGAATAAACTTCAAGATCATCTTTTCATTTATAGCATTTGAATAAATTTTGCAAAAGAAAATGTATGTTAAAGTTTGAATTTTCTAAACAATTTTAAAACAAACATAATAAAGGTAAACTTTTTCATCTTTATTAATAAAGTCTTGAACTAGTTTGATGGTTAAGACCTTTGTGTGTTTCCATGACATCTTGGGTTCAATTCTTGATGGATGCATGCCTTAATGTATATCCTACAAATGCAATATACAAACATATATCTCATGTTGAATGGTGTCAAAACATATTATTCAACAAAAATGAAAAAAAAAAATTATTTAAAAATAAAAAAAATCATGACATGTAAATTTGTCATGGCATGTCGTGATAAAAATGTAATCCATGACTCCACAATCCAAAAGAAAAAAAAATCGAAAAAAAATTATATGTTGATGTGGCATGTTATTCCATGTCATATATTAACTTGGGACCTCATATATCCATTTTTTAATTTTTGAAGTAAAAATTATCTAGTGCCAACATGCAACTATCCAAAACAACTAAAAAACATTTCACTATAAATGTTCTAATCAATTAATCATGTTTTACCAAAACCATACAAGTTGCATATTAAGCAATTTTGTCCCATTTCACTAAAAACCTAATGAATGTGGGTAGTGGAAAAAGGCAAGATTTCTTCTTATGTATATGTGAGTCAATAATGACCATGTAATACATGTGAATATGCATGTTAAGTCAATTTTTGTTTCCTCAAGTATATTGTAATCCATCAAAAGAGTTATGGAATGACTATATGCTTGTATTTAAAATATATTAACAATCCACATTTATATATTTCTTTAAGTTAAAGCACTTATTAAGTATAAAAATTCTTTACAAAAGTTATTACATAAAATTAATAATCCATAGTTGTAAGAAATTATGTCAAAGTGGTTAGAAAATATTAAATGTCTTTATGAAAGTCATTACATGGTGTTAGAAGTCCACACTTGTAGAAATACTATGTTATAACTTAGTTGTATTGTACTAAAAGTTCTTGTAAAAGTCAATATAGAGTCCACAATTGTAGAAATAATTTGTTAGAATGATTAGATAGTAGTAAAAAAATCTAGATTTATAGTGGATTATGGACTATTGTATACAAACAGTAAGCAAGGTATTGCAAAACATGCAATAATCCTTGTACAATGTTTTGAACTTATAATCAACTACTTCAAGACTAATGTAAAAATTTAATAATATTATTGAAGTGATGGATGTCCTTTGATAGTTCATGTTAATCCATTATCCTTGTCATAAAATTCCCAACATATATACATTGTCATTGTACACACAAGCAATAACCTATAAATGAGTTAATTTATTGTTTATTAACTTTGATAAAGTGAATTCTATTTGCGTTTCAAGGTTGCCCATGAGTCTATGTGCATTGGGCAGTGAACATTTGAAACATTGAAACCATTTTATGTGAAGCCAATGCAAGATCAAAATACTTGCTATTGCATTTACCATGTTGAATTAAATGAGTTGCAAATAGGCTTCAACCATATGTGCAACAATGGTAATTTCAATAAGGTATCTGTACATCCTAAAGAAGAATGTCAAGCTTCATTTGAACACTATAACTTGGTATAATAGAACTATATGGGAGTTCATTGTGTGTCCCAAAAGTGAATTTGATGATTGGCACAACAAGGATTGTTTGTATGGAAGTTGTTTTTAATGTGGTGTAGATGTTTTACCTTTCTACACTAATGAGTTGGCTAGTCCATAAGACAATCTTGTTGAATGGCAACATTTTGCTCTTGAAGAAACAAGATTTAGAAAAGGAAAGGTGATGAAGAAATTCACTTTAGTGTATAAGAAAACTACATCAAATGAGCTTATTGATTTTTCAAACCCAAACTACAACATTTTGTTAAACATAATTTTGTTGCTAGATGGGAAGATAAACGATTTCAAAACATGTGTAAAGTCCTTTCCTAAGGATTCTATTGTGTCAATTTTTGACTTTTAAAAAAATATAGCTTTGAAGTGCATAATGAAGTTCAAAGCATGCATTTATTCTCTTATCAGATAGCATATTAGTTCATATAACTTATCGGCATAATCCATATTTTGATCCATATGATGAAGAGTCATTTGTACTAACATAATACCACTTTTATATCTTAAATGACAAGAAGCATGATTTCAAATTCGTCCAACATTGTTTCAAGTTGCATTGGGACCATCTACTTTGACAAAGATTGTTACCAAAGTGGCATTTTGTTTAGTTTGATGGTTGCACAGTGCATTTTAAGTCATCCAAGCCATGGTATTTTGTTAGTCGGTATCCTAACATGACTAATGGATGTAAAATGATATGGATTTTTTTTGGATTAGGTCATGGTAAGGAGCCCCTTGACAGGGAAATTGTTTTCTTCAAAAGGTTTGTCAAACATGAACAATTAAATTCTCATCACACTAAATTGCAAAATTCAACTGATGTTATGGGGTTTCTACATGTTAATCTTTCAAACATAACTGAAACATCATACAATGGACAAAGGAGACCCCTGCAAAAAATCTTTTGGCATGTTACAACAACAGATGTTGACTGCAATTCAACAATGTATGGTTGTGATGTTGTGGAAAGCATCATGAGACTACATTCAATTTGTTCCATGAACAAAAACAATCTAACCACATTGTTGGTGAAATCTCTTGCTTGCTTGTATTTACTATGGATGGTTTTTGGGACCAGTGCTTGAATTTGCCATGGACAAGACCCTAGATTTATAAACATCTATGCAGCCAGTTAACATTTGATTTGTAAAAAAAAAATGTACAAATAGTGGGAGTATGGTGTTGATGGAGATGAATTATCCATGACATTGAATGTGGACAATACTGTTGTTGTGAATGAAAAGGTGGGCAATGATGAAAATGTTGACTTGGGGCATAGAATTTGAAGAAGGTGATGATGTTTGTTGTTGGGAAATACTACTAGACATGGGGAAATTTAAATTCATCTTATATTCTTCTTAAGGATTCCCATATTTTTTACATGCATGCACATTTAGTAAAGGTTGTGAAATTTTTGATGTCACCAAAAGACCATCAAATTCAAGGTAATGACCCAATATATGAATTACTTAGTGATGTAGTAGTAAGCATTAGGTCAACAATTGTCATTATTGATCAATTCATGTGTTTCAAAGTCTTGATTTGATGTTAAATCACATGTTCAAAGAAATATTTGGGTTGTGGTGATTGGGGTTCAAATCCCCTTTGAACATCACCGATTTAAATCAAGTCTCTATAATGAAAATTCCTAGATTTGATATAATATATCATGCAACTTGTGATTATAATTCTAGCAAAGTGTAATGTAGATGCTTATATGCACATGGGCCTAAATTTGATAGTTCATCTTTCAAGCAATATGGTTATGGCAGAATTTCACATGCAAAACATTTTATTTCAATGATTTCCTTCATAGATATTACAACATCTCTATCACAAGCTACTAAATGGATGTAGTTTATTTATGTTTCAATTCTTTTAGTTGGTAGCTGCTAAAATATTTAGCTTAAAAAAAACCAATGTTTCCTTTCATCTATTTTGCAATTGCATTTTAAAGTGATAGCTTTGATTGTTGATGTTTGTTAAGGTATGAGACAAATTGTTTACATCTTGGATGAGGTGCGAGCTCTTGAGGATGAGATGCAAAGGCTTGAGTTACAAGGATTGTCCAACATTAAATCTTAGATTGTTGTGGTAAGTATGTATGTTCTATTTAAATTTTTTTCATCTTCTTTTCCACCTACTAGCTTTTGTTTTGTATCAATCAACTATATGTTTTTGGTCATGCATTGTGGCATCAATCCAAGTAACATATAAATCTAGTGAATCAATTTCCCAGTGCATTTTGTCTCTCATCTATAGGTGTCATGAAATTGAGATTTGAATAATTGATATTTTTGTCTTTGTTGTTAGAAGATTCTATCTTTCTACTATTTCTTTTAGGGGATTAAAGGTTGAAAAGATGAGGAATTAAAATAAAATAATAATAATAACTTTACATAAAGGACAAAGGTTTGAACCCCCTTGAATTTGCAACAATTCTAAATCCTTCATCTTAGTTGCTACCTCTTAGCTCCTTCCTTCCCTCAAATTGTGTGAGGTTCTCAATTTCAAAAACCTCCAATATCATTAAATTGAGGTTGAACAATGTAGGAAGTAGTCACTAAAGTGCATGCAAAACTTTTAGGGCCACCTAATTTTATTATTAGGAATTACAACGATGGCAATTTGGTGGTGTCTTTGATTTCTCATCACCTTCATGTCACCCAAGTCTGATTTCTTCTTAATCAACCATGACCCAACAATATTTAATTAAGGTGATGACCGATAGGTGTAAAACTCCATAGGTTTCATGTTTATGTAGACGAACACATGAAAGTGAACTTGGAATGGGTTCATTGACATGAATTCACATGAATTCATAGTGTGTTTTAAAACTTGGCTTTCTTTATGCTTTGTTTAATCTATTTTTCTGAGAAAGCCATGTTTTGCAAGATTAAGGTGCAAGTTTTGATTTTGTCAAAAGATTCATTCCTAAGAAGATTTAGTGTTTCTAAATTGGGTAGTTTGGGTTGTTCTTATCATGGTGTACAATTGCACATGCATTGGAAAAACAAAGTACCCTAACTCTGATATTTACTAGAAAAGCTTTGAAGAGAAATATCACTTTGCATGTTAATTCACTATAAACCTCATTGCCATGAATCATTCTGATTTCATGATCACAAGTACTTATCAAGAAATTGCTAGTAGGTGAATATTGCAATGTGCCTATTCTCTCTCACACAAACCTAATCACTTTTTCAATCTAGCATTGTTGCTTGTCCACAAAGCCTATTTTTTCTATGGTTTTTATGAAAAACACTAACAACTAGCTCACAAGTTGAAAACAGAACTTGAACTTGTTTTGTCACAAGTTGTCAATTGGGGCTATGGATGGCAATGAATATACAATGGGACAGTATAAGAGCTATTAGGCATTTACAATTCCAAGACTTTATTGGGTGGTGAATGGGATTGATGTATTTGACCCCAAGTTGAACATTGTATCCCCTATAACTAATCTTAGTATTTATTATCCATTCACTAACAAAACACAATGGTTGACAACCCCCACCCATCCATTGAAGAGTTTTTTTCACCTTGCCTAGATTAATGAGCACATGTATGTACACTATTTTGATCTCAGAACTTGATTTGCATAAACTGTCAATGCATTGTTTTGTTGAGTTTAGTTTTTCTTTTAGTCCATATCATGATTGTTAAATGTGCTTTTAATTAGTTGCAATGTACATTTCTATTTTTATAGTGGCTTGATTGATTAGAAGAAACCAATCTTGTTTACAATGACAAGATTAAATTGGGTGAAGAATCTAACAGGCCTAGTGGACATGTTTGGCAATAATGCAAAGCATAATGAGTAATTGAGTAGACATGGACTCATACAAGACTTAGAAAATGACTCAACATTCAACACGGGGACATGTTTGGACTCAAGGGGCAAGTATGAAAATGACACATTAGTGATTAGGTGAACATATATGGATTATGATATGGACTTTATATATAGGGCAATGAATCTACTTGATAAGAAGTATGTACACAACTTCTTAAGCTCGTCAATGTAGTTAGTGTCTTTTAGCAATGAAACATATAAGGTGGATTTTCTCATGTTCTTCAACTCTTTTTCATTTTTTAGGGAACTTGCTTGGTGATTCACAAATGTAAGTCTTGGTGAAGGAGTGGGCACCTTTGTTGCTTGTGAGTTCAACTTCACTAGAAAGAAGTAAAAGAGAAATTTATCAGTTGTTAGACCTAACATGGAACCATTGTTATGGAACAAGGTGGTAGGTACATGGAGACTTTAGATAAATCTCCACTAGTGGTGACACTAGAAAAAATCAAGGCTTTTACAACAAGTTTTTATGTCTAGTTTGTGACTATATTTCTTTAAGTTGCATTGGACAAGTTGCAAATGACATTAGTCACAAACAACAACCATTCATGGATGGAGAGAAAACTCAACAAAATACATGTTCATTGTTGACCCATCGTATAAGTATTGTCATTTGCAACTAATTTGCAACTAATTTGGTCAACCTTATGTTCTTATCATATGTTACCACGTGGACCATTAATTTAATGTATTTAAAATATATTTATTTTATTTATGAAATTATGATGTCCAATTTTTATGTTTGGTTAGTTTTAGATTGTGACACATGGCACAATCAAAATGTGCCACATGGCATATTAATTAAAAAACTCCAAATCAATTTAGGTAAGTAGGTTGAACTAGGTAGGTAGGTAGGTAGGTAAAACCTACTTACCTATTTACTTAGACTAAACACATACCTACCTACTTTGGCTAGATATCTATTTAAGTAGGTAGATAGGTGGATAGGTTGGTTAAAGAAGTAAGGTAGCTAAATGGTAGGCACATAAAATTTTTATAAAAAATTTGGGTTGAGCCTTTTAATTGGCTCATCCCATATGGCTCATGTTTTGAATGTGAAAATGTGAAGCAAAATCTTTATGTATGTTTCAAAATGAAAATGGAAGATAAACCTTATGGGATAAATTTTGAACTTAAAATTTAGTTGCAAATTGTTTTGCAACTAGAAAGTTTAATTAAACTACTTATAACTAGAAGGTTCATTCCATATCTTTTTCTTTTTTTTAAAAAAAATTTCTGTAAATTATATAATTCAATAGGTAAGTGACTAACTAGTTAATAAACAACCTAATTAAATAAATTAAAATATTAATTCATCAATAATCTCTAGCTACATAATCATGTTATATATATATAATGTAACTAATCATTACCCTAGACTAACTACTTTATTACAATTATTTGATTATTTTTTCATTTGATATATGGAATCTAAAATATAATAATTAATAATTAATAATAATACTAACTTTTATATTGTAATCTAAACTAGTTATTTTTTTATTATTCACATTATTATTTCAGTGGTTATAACTATTTTTGAATTACTATAATAAAATTTTAGTTTTATATATACATAATAATAAATATTAATTACCCAAATTATTGTAAACTAAAATTTCTATCACACAGTATCAACAATTAGTATAAAATTTTGAGTTCTAATAGTAATTATTAACTATAAATAAGTAGTAATATATAGAATAATATATATAATTACATTAATTTGTTGTTCTAATTACAAAAATTTATTCAAAAACATTACGATGTAACAAAAAATATTTATTTTATATAAATAATTATAATAAATGACTAATTTAATTTACTATATTATAATCCCATAAATAAATTACTTACATTAATTACTTTAATTACAATCAAATTACTATAATTTTTTAAGTTACATTCAAATTTAATAAATTTGAGTTCTAAATCATGATTAATTAAATTCCATTATAAATTATGTAGCTACTATAATTAATATATAAATGAACTAATTACAATTATTTTATAATAATTAGACATTGACTACAAGAATTAATTTTCATTATTTAAAAATATTAATAATTAAAATATGTGTAATAATAACTATTATTTATTTTAAATATGTAACTATAAATAATATATAAAATAATTTAGTATATGTGAGTCATGGATTATAATACCATAAATTGTTAAGCTTTAGTTTCATAGTTTTCCTTAGTATTAATGATTTGAATCCTGATAAACCTCCAAGTTATCATTATTAAGAGTTGAATTAGCCTTTGAATATTTTAGCGTAAAAGACTCTTTTATTTAAATTGATGCAAGGCTTAATTAATTTTAGGACCTAGTAAACCTTTTAAAGTGCATTATCCTTTAATGTTATAGAGAAGGGAAAGGGGATGTAGAATTAGATGTGATTTATTGATATATTAGAAAAACAAACCCATAATTAACAATAACATTTTGCCATGACAATATTAAGTTAGTCTGTAGAATAATCTTTAGGCACGAATGATGTATTCGAAAGATTTCTAGAATGGAATCCTAATACATATTTATTTAGTCTTCACTTCTATCAGACTCTTAAATAGAATCAAAATCGAACTTAAGTATTAACATTTCCACCTAAGTGGCCTCAGGTGAATTACAATTTAGTAAACAACTTTAAGGGGATAGATCACAATTGCAAAAATTCCAGAATGTGACGAATGATGCGAGCTAGGTATTCGGCTTGATGCTCCATGGAAAGGGGATTGATTAAGCCTCGCAGCTAACGATAATGGCCATCACCGGGAACCCAAGTTCAACAATGAAGACGAACATCGCTGTCTTCACATTGACACTCTTCAAACCTTTTTAGTGCGGCTCCACAAGCAAGAACAAATTCTAAATAGATTGTTAAAACATGTGGGTTAAGAGATAATTGACGATCCCATGCTGAACGATCGACTCGAGTGCGCATTATTTTTCTGGACGATTCTTCTTCGCGCGACCGTTGAAAGACATTCACGTCAAGTGGTGCTTCTTCAAGCTCTTCCCTTTCTACTAGTGAAATTTGAGGATTTGAGGGCATAACGACATCATCTGCCTTGATTAAATTCTCATCTGCATCAACAAAAACCAAGAGGGTAGCAGAAACAATGTGGTACTTACGTTCAAAAGGGGTTGAGGTTTTTTTATTTAACAGATTAGGGTAGGCATAAGGTGTGGGAGTGACAGCGGATCTTCATGAAAACTCGAACATCTTAGATCTAACAGATTCATTAAACCCTAATTTCGACAATGGATCTAGAAGTATGTGGGGGTTTTTGTGATGCAAATTTTAATTTTAATTTGCTATGTACTACATAGTTAATTAATGCATGGAAGAAAAAATAAGTAGGGGATATCAAAAGAGTAAATGGTACGCAGGGATGTTATTTCAACCATTGAATCGATTTAGTCAAGTAAGGACTCAAGGATGTTTACTTGTTACTACCGATAAATTGTCCTAGTAGTTAGTTACTTGAAATAATTAGGACGAAGAAGTAGGATGTGAGGGCCAACGTATAAAAAAAATAAGGATCAAGCTCAAGAACCTCATCAAGATATCTAAGATAAGGGGAAGGATGAATCCTTTAATTTTATTAGTCATGAAAATTATCATCTTATTTGATTGGAGGATGGAATTTTTTTGTGTCTCATTGGGCCCAAAAATTCTCATCCTAAAATCAATTGGAGGGCAAATCATTCTCAATTCTCATTGGCTTTTGAAGGATGAAGAGGCCATTGATTAGAGGGGAGAATTTTGAAGCTTCCATTGGATAAGGGGAACAAACTCAAGGAAAGAATATGGAAGCTTACAAAGGGAGAGGGGAAGTTTCTTGGGTTGGGGGAAGGGAAAAGGAAGAGAAGAAATGTGTGAGGAAAAGATTAGTTTTTATGTGTGGAAAGGTGTTGTTCATGAAAAAAATGTGTGCAAAAAATAAACATGGAAGGATTTCTATGACAAAGTCTCTGGAGTTTTATTTCAAATAGTTGTTCCTCCTAAATCCACTGTTGGATTTGTGTCAAACTTAAAACAGTTCTTGTTTAGGAGGTGTAAAAGGTTCTCTCCAAATTTCAGCATCATTGGTTTGGCTATAAGGGAGCTACACTTGCCGGAAGTAGAGGGTGTTGTAGTGGAGTTCATGGAAGGATTTCCATGACAAAGCCTTTGGAGTTTTATTTCAAATAGTTGTTCCTCCCAAATCCACCATTAGATTTGTGTCAAACTTAAAATATTTCTTGTTTAGGAGGTGTAGAAGGTTTTTTCCAAATTTCAACATCATCGGGTTTGCTGTAAAGGAGCTACACTTGCCGAAAATAGAGGGGGTTGAAATTGTCTGTTTTTTCCTTAATCTAAGCAAAATGGTTTTTAGTCCCAAGGCTTAACTCTTGATCAAAAAAATAAAAAACTTATAAGATTTTGTAACATGGCTCTTTTTTAGATTAGCTTTTTAAAAATCTAATGCATGCTAGATTAGGAAGTTGTATGTAGATGTTATGACAAATGGAACAAAAGGGGTTCAACCGTCAAGCGTGACATTGAATAAACATCAACATAATGCCCCTTCACATTCCATCATGGTGAGTTACGATTCTTCCATAATGTCTTTGTATCTTCCAAATGGACACAACACACTAGATTCTTAATGAACTTCATTGCATTACATTGAACCACCTTATTTGTTAGATTACAACTACATAGTAATTCCACTTCCAAGCGGGTTTTGTGAGTGCATATTTTCATGTTAAAGGTGTGCAAGAATGCTTCACAATATACTTAAATTTTTTTCATATGAAATAATTACATCATATTTGAAAATTATATTATGAATTTTTTTCTTTAAATAGTTTTATAAATTATAAGTTATAGGTCTTAAATTATGAATGCCAAGTTAAACTATAAATTATATAATTAATTAATTATATCATATCTCTTATTAAAATAATAAAATTAAAAAAACTAAAAATATTAAATGTTGGTGTAAAACTCTATGTTATAATACTATTTATTTTCAATAAATTTTTATTGATTCTAAATTAAATAACTTGTATTATTTCAATTACTATAATTATAATAAATTTATTTTAAAATTTTGAATATATAATTTTTATAAAAAACGAATATTTTAATTTATGGTAATAAAATATTAAATTATTGTATTTCCACTAAAATTACTATGGAAGTTTGAAATAAATTTATAAATTAAAAATTATGGATTACAAATTATGAATAATTAAGTTTACTTATCAATTATGCCACTTCTTTAATTAATGTATTAATAAAATGATTACAAAATGTTTTGTGTAATTCGTTTTGATTACTTAGAAATCTTATTAACTAATGTAATTATAAAAATATTTTTATTTTAAATAGGTGATTATATTTAATAAATTCATTAATAGTGTAATTTAATTAATATAATTACAACAATCACATCAAATAAATTTTTTACAATAATGTTATGAATAAAAATATTAATCATAAATTAAAATAAAATTTATGAATATTAAGTTCAATTATAAAGTATATAGTTAATATAATTAATTTATAATTATTATAATTATAGTGCTTTTACAATTATGTTACATTAATTGTAGCTAGTGACTAATTTTACTATAATAATATATTTCTTTTTATGATTCAATAATAATGATATTTTTTAAAACTATAAGTATTATACATCACCCGTCATATACACAATGCACATGTTTATTTTAGTATCCACCCATACATTATTGAATAGAATACACATTATACACCATTATAAATCTATACACCTTCAAATACTCAAAATACATTTTGAATACACATAGGGTTGCAGTTGATTTGACTAGATTTGTAACTAATGGAACATAAATGGGTCTTCTTGGATGAAAACCATGTTAGAAATTCTTCAAATGGAAGAATAAGGAAAACATTAGTCATAAAGTAATTGCAATGTAGTTGCAAGCACAACCAAATGAAAAAAGAGTTGACAAAATAACCAATGATAATCGTAAATGACAAATAGTTGCAAGTAGGCACAAATTGATTGGTTACAAAAACCTAGTTTTCTTTTAAGGTGAAAAATATGACTGCCAGTTGCCTAAATGTTCTTGCTAACTTAATTTATCATGTACTTATATGTGTTTTGTGCTTACTATAAACAATCCAATTGCATATTTTTTCCCATTATCATATTTGAGTTCAAAAGTTCCCAAGACTACCCATGAACTTTTAGTTCATGACATACATTTTTGGTGGTGTAAGAAAAGCTTGAAACATGTTTGGAATACTAATTGTGCAAAGCTTAAGGCAATAAGTGATGTTATATGTGCAACCATGGTAAAGAATTATGGAGGCACCTTTGTTTTTGGTTGACTTCTTTTGACTTCAACTAAAAAGAAAAACCTACAGGTTTTTGTAGAAAACGTGGACACAATGGAGGTAAAGCAGCTAATGTCCTTTGTGGCTATTGGTATTTTCATGAGTGGACATGGTTTGCATTACTAGTAGGTGGAAATTCAACCTGCTAAATACTCTACTACCTTGTGCTTATGAGAATCTAAAAGTCCATAGCTTTACAAAGTTTATACAAAATTCATAAGAACCCTCAAGACCAAAATGTCTCTAGAATTTATATATAATTCCAAAAGCTGCAAAAGTTGTTTTGCCCACAAAGACTTGTGCACATGCACCGAGGGTGCAAAATTGAATGAACTTCACAAGTACTTTCAAGTGTTCAAGCTTTTTAGTTCCTTTGTTGTCCAGCAAGAAAATGAAAGCCCCCCCCCCGCCCCCTTCAACAACAACCTCTCCGATGTTTTTAAACTGAATTTCACCAAACTCTACCTCTAGTTTTTTGTTTATGGTAATACTTAGTGCAAACCTGGTCCTAGGTTTTCTTTTGTTTCCTATATTCCTTTCTGATGATGAGATCAAATATGAAACCTTTATAACATTATTGTGAAATCATGCATCTTAATTCTTTTTGGTTGTTGAATTGAAGATTTGTTGCTGATATAGCCTCCTTATAATAGCACATAAAAATTTGGTTTGCATTTGCCCTACAGGTGTACTATAAAGCATTTGAATGAATTCTAATTTCATTACATAGAATGATGGACAATGCCAATTAACCTATAGCACATTAGTTGTAAACACTTTGATATTTTCCCTTCCAATGAGACACTAGAACTACATGGTGAGCCAAATGTGCAAACATAAGTACCTTTGATTAATGTCAAGGCAATAATGCTATATTGTGAGCATGTGAACATGAGCCTATGAACAGGATAGAATATTTTAAACATCTTTTGATGACATGGATGGAATATGCCAAGAATATTTTTTGCCACATTGGAAAATTTTTTTGTTGATGTGGTAGAACAATATGGATGGATGAATAATAAATGAACATTTTTGGATGAAAAAATATGAAAAATGTTATTTGTTTAAAATGTTTGGACAACACATGTTTATGACCCAAGATTTAAAGGACTGGGCATTCACTCCAAGTCTATAATACCTTAGTGGGCTACAATTAGCTTTCCCCTTATCGACCCAAATAAGGTATGTTTCAAGATTGTGAATATTTTTTTTATAATGATGTACTTATGACAAGCACCAACAAATCAAAAGGAAAATATGAGATTGATTTCAATGTGGCCTTCTCCAAATGTGAATTCAGATCTTCTTCAATGCAAATTACTTAAACCCAAATATTTTGTTGAAAATTGTTTTGTACAAGTTTTATATATTTGGGCCAAAGGGATATGAATTTGAAGTATTTTCTTGGGAGCCCAACATCAACAACTTTTAAAGTTCTTGAACTTTTAATGTTGAATCATAAAACTTCATGCTAAAAGACAATTTTGATTTTAAAATGTTTTTTGTGATGTTCAAAATATGGCAACATATTTTGAATAAAAATGCCAAAAAATGAGGGGAAAGGTTGTAGGAAAAAAATTTCTTTTGACAAAAAACTATTTTAATCAATATTACCACATTAATTTCAAACGACTACTATAAAAATATAAAGAAAATTTTTGTGGTTGTTATTTACCATGACTAGTAGACTATTAATATTACATTTCAGTGAGTATTTAATCCACGAGCTTTCATAACGCACATTAACAGCCACACATTTTCTATGTTGTGAACATTATGTGTGAGATTTCATTTTTTGAGTTCTTTGTTTTCTTACAAAAGACAAACAAACATGCTTTGTTGAACTCTTAAAAATTTAAACTTGTACCATGAGGTTGGAAAGAAAGAGATGAAATTTATCGATGCAAAATACCAAGTACAAATGGGATATTGGGCAAAGAAAAATGGCTTGCAAGGTTACAAAATTTATGTGATAATGATTTGCATGTTTGATGAAAAAAAATTCAATAACATATGACAAGCTTTAAGAAATGATCCATGGCCAGTACATATAATAAATCGGAACTACAGAACTTGACTGTTGAAACAAATCGATAACCGAATGGGATTTGTTTCCTAGAATAAGTGTGCACTTGAGACCTTAATCAGAAAATAGTGGTCAAAAAACCAAACTAATTCGGAGGAAGATACCTAAGAGTCACCACAACTTGTTTATTGCAAAGACAAAAACACATTGGTGCTAGTGGTGAGAACTAGCATTAAGGCTACACCTGCAATGCTAGAATCTTGGAGTGACAGTGACGAAGACACGCTAAAAAACGTGGTGGAGTCATCCATGGGAGTGCACAATGAAATAGCTTTAAATCTTCAAGGCTCCCCTCCCTACTATAAAAGGAGAGGGTGACAAATATCTAGAAGTAGAAAACACTATTGTAAGTTATGCCATGTAATGATTGAAGATGAATGAGAAGACGATTTTTGAATTGTGCAAGATTTCTTTGGGTGTGTAACTAATTCTTTTTCTCTTTCGTGCATGTGAATTGAACAAGACTGATTGCTAGTCTTTATGAACCTAGGAAACACACACATTTTCCTTCAACGATCATTAAGTACACATTTTCCTTCAATGTGTGTGTACACATTCTAGAATACATTCAATTTGGGCTTCAAAAGGAAGTGGAAACCCTAAACCCTTCCCAAGATATATAAAAATGAAAAAAAACACAAAAACATTCTGGTTTATTTACCTTGGCCTAAAAAATTGGAGGTGAAGCTAAGCCCAGGAATTTTTTCACATGGTGGATCAAAATTTAGTTGTTTTAAAAGGAAACCCATTCTACAAACTTAGAGGACACAGTTTGTGGTTCACCTTTAGTTGCATCTTAAGATAAGGAAGTTAATCACAATGTAGGAGAAGAAATTTGCTACTAGGAATCCATTCACAACTACAAGAGGACAATATCAAACAAAGAATATCTGCAAACATCCACCAATGTAATAGCAAAAGACATTGCACAATCACAAAAATTCCTTCAAATTTTCATATAAGTTCATGATACATTTGCATGAAATTTACTATTAGAAAGAACCTAACCTTGGATTCATGGACAACAAAGTAGTTGTGATGAAGTATAGAAGTATGTTCAATAGCAAATGTCATTTGGGTTTAACCAAATTTTGATAATTTAATTATTATTTGCATTTCATGATTAATCGTCAGACACTATTGGTCACCATGGGAGCTTCACAATTTGCAAACTTTATTCATTTGAAGTTGGCCATGGCATTGTCATTACAAAATGCAATTAACTTCTCTTAAGAGGTTTATGAGGATTTAGTTTTCACATAAGGGATGAGAAGGAATAAATATAACCAAAGTGCATTCACAATTTTCATGTTAAAGATAAAGAAAAGATTGGGGAAGAAGGGATAACTGGAACTTAGAAAAAAGTGAAAGAAGGTGAAGATTAATCAAATGATTTATCAAGCACAAGTCCTATGCCTAATGAAACAAGGCAAAAAAATAAATTCTACTTGTTAAAAATACCATTTGGGAATTTATTTATTGAAAATTTGCAGTTGTTTATTTAAAACAGATTCAAAGAGGGTTGATCTTTTTGCATTTAGGATCAACCCTTTTCGAATAAATATTCCTATTTAACATAAGATTGACTAGTTGGACATGATGAATGATAGAATGTGCATTTTGAGATCACTTTGAATCCATACAAGCCATAAGCATGAATAAGTGCAAAGCAATTCTTGATAGTGTTACATTGCAAATCTTATATCTCATGAAGGATTGCTCCAATGTGCTTAGGTGAGAATGGACACAAAGCCAATAAAAATAGGGAAGAAGAACATAGTCCTCCTAAAAGATAATGAGACATTCGCTCAAGTCCATGAATAGCAAGCATGAGAGATTTAGCTTTCTCAATATATATAAATTGGAAAGGGCAAATAAGTTTATTTTCACTCAATTGCAGTTGGAGAAAATGGGTTTAGACATTCTATGAACAAAGGTACCAATTGATGTACAAATCAACAGGAAAACAGTTCAAAAAAATTTTTGGAAACAAAAAACAAAAAAACTCTCCACCCAACCACATGATAATCTAGAATTCCAAGTCATCCACCTTTGAGCTCAAACAAAGAATGTGCAAGTAGAAGCTATGCATTTGAAGCTAGATCATTTATGTATGCAAGAATAACTAAATCAAAACTTTAATTCCTAAAAAATGGATTCGGGGAGTCTACAACAGCCAAAGCTACCGCTTAAACCTCCGCGTATGAAGGCAACATTGGGCTAACATGTGGACTAGGAAAGAAGTCCTTGTGTGCAAAGAAGGGCATGGTCGTAAATCCAAAGGAGAAGGCAGGTCTCTACAAGGAAAAAGAAAAGCATAAATCGATATGAACAATTGAAAGGAATGCATGAAAATGAAATGAAAACAACCAAAACTTACTCACAATCCAAAACCCTCTTAGCTCTCTTCTTGGGTGGCAAATCCGAATCCAAAGGGTAACTTGACTTCTCGCTTTGTTGGAGTTCAACTTCTTTCACCAATGGAAATATTGTTTCATGAAAGGCTGTAGGGTCTACCTTTAATGCCAAGACATGCCTTGCAATTGCCTCACACACTTGGATAATGTTGCATGCAAAAGATTCCTTGGTGTCAACATATTACAAATATTGGAACATCGAACATTAAACATATCGAACAGTGATGGGGTTCACCTATAGCAAAGTCTAAATGGACAACAAAAGAATATGGAGGAGAACAGACTTCCACAAAAGCATGCATAATGAAAGCATGAATCTCTTTGGCACCTTTGAATGGTACACCCAAGGCTGAAACGTCCATTGAATCTTTGGAAGTCTAGTTATAAAGAACATCCTCCTCCGCAATGAAAATTCCTTAAGAAGTGACTACATGAGAAGGTGGGAAAACATGGAAGTCGACACAAGGAGGATCACCCTACTAACAAGTGTTTGCTTAATAACTCACGGGGTAAGGGCAAATGTAAGTGGGAATTACACACACAGGGAAAATAGATGATTCAAGTGATGGGAGTAACATATTTTGCAAGTCTAGTTTTCAGTGTTGATAATGGGAAGGGAATTAGTCACAATCCATTTCAACTTTATGGTAAATTTGTAAACATTGACAAAAGATGCAATTTCCTTTTGCATTCAAAGATTAGCTCGGTAGAACAAAATAATTCCTCCCCTCTTGGAAATGAAGTGTTCTACAAAGAAGAAGATTGTCTCCACATAGTCTTTAAGGGATCGATTCCAAATTGGAATCATTGAAGTTGGATCAAACACAAATGGGATAGGAACACCTCCAGGAATGTCAACAAGAAGGAGATCAACTCTCCCTTCAAGTGAGACCTAAAATAGAAGTAAATTCAAATTTTCAATGCAAGAGTCATGGAAACAAATGGAAAGGAAACGAACTCAAATATGTACATGTTAATGGAAATTACCTCTTTCATGATGTGTGAGATTTGGCTTTCTTCCACTGGCCACTTCTGGCTTTTAAGTCAATTGCATGCAATTGAGCGCCACAAGAGATAAAATGCCCTTCTATGGAACCCTATCTTCTTACTAGGAGTGAAAATAGGACTAAGAAGTGTTTATTTCTCCTTAGTCACAATAATAGGGGGCAATGAAACCACACTAGAAGCATGGGTAAGTGATGCCTCTTGAAGGATATCCAAGGTCTCTTGAAAACCATCCTAGGGCCTTTCTATACCAACCACAATTTCTAAGGCCATGAACTTTTCCTTCCCTTTCTTCTTAGCCAAATCCTCTGATCTTTTGGGACCTTGAGACACAGGGTCTCTAAAGCCTTCTTTGTAAACCCAGGCTCAAAATTTTCATGAAAAGAAACCTTTGAAGAAGGTGTACAATCCTTAGGGCAATCAAGATACCACCCACATTCTATGGGGTGAGGACCAAACCATTCCTTAAAAAGGTCTTTTTTGTACATGGTGCTATTAATTTTTGGGGATCGCCAGATAAGGAAAAGGGGTGGCAAGTAGGGAATCCCTCCTATAGGAAGGAGCCCAAAATTAAAATACTTGCAAGAAGAAGAATGACTTCAATAGGCTTGTAATCATCATAAAAAAAAATGCCAGAAATGTGAAAAATAACACTTACTTGTAGAGAACTTGTTTAGAGGCCTCCTTTCCACCGACTTGGTACACATGATGCCATCCTTCAATTCAAACTCCTTGAAAAAACATGTTTCCCAATCCTTGATATAATCAAAGAGGGAGGGAACTCGTGGCTCATGTGTGATAGAAAGGCCCAACTAAGATTTTACGGACTATAGAGTGGATTTAGCATTTGCCTCAAATTACATCATGTAATGAACAAAAAGGTCTCAAATTTGCACGTCCAAATTTCGAAAAAGAATTGAATTTGCCAAGAAAAAGTTAAAAGTTTTTTATATCTAAATTATCTTTGCATTAGCTCTTGAAAACACATATGAACACCATTTGAAACAAAAAAAAACATTCAACACACCTACATTTGGCACTTGAAGTTCACAAAAGAACATTTAATTTTAAGCTTTAAATAATGTGTGGAGCCCACCTGAAGCCAAAAAGTAGCTTTCTAGAGCCACTTTAGACATACTCCATCAAAAAACCCTTGCTTTGGAAATTTGGTTGCGTCCTTGGCTATTATTGGTTGATTCCACTGCTTGAACCACTTCGCCTATTGCTTGTTACTCACACTGAATGTGACATCATTTGAAGCTTTTCAGTTAACATCTCAGGCTTCGAAGACATGTCATAGTGCATTTGAAACTACTCAAAAAACTCCTCCCCAAGAATTGGACCATAGACACGAAGATGCTTCAAAAAGGCTATGAAGCTCTCCGTCTTAACTTGGTCCATAGCTTTCTCCATCAACCTCTTCGTAATATAACTTCACCGCAACATCAATAGTCATGGTGAACTCCTATTACATAAACATAATAACCATATCTTTGTTAAAACTTAAGTCAAATGTTTTTGGGACATTGCACTTTCGAATTCAAAGTATGAGAAATTACCTTGTACAAATACTCAAAGAAAGCCTCTTATGTCAAGGAGTACCAAGTCTTTCGAGACTTGGTTTCACAAGTTTTATAAACATTCGCTGGTAGCATGCCTTTGAATTGCACCAGGGGTATCTTTCCAATGCTCTAGATCCTAAAGAAATCATGGACCAAGCTTGGACAAATGTGATCATATTTGATAGACCTGCATCAACCAAATTTAATCACTAAGTCAACTTAACAAATGTTAAGCAAAATAAGAGTGGAAAACGATGGTTAGGAAACTTACTTGTTTAGGTCTGTCATAACGGTCAATAATTTGACTAGTCCATCAATGGTGTCCAAAATTATTGCATCCACTAAGATGTGTTGGGTAGAGTCATTAGGATGAACCTTATCAATATAAGGAAGCCATGTTTGCAAGCAATGGTTTCCATCCCACATGAAAAACATTTTATTGGAAAGCTTTTGGAAATGGGTGAAAGCACACTAAGCCCCCCCAAAATTGTGGTCACATATAATCTTTTTGCAATTAATTTTTTTGGTGATGTATGGACATCACGTTTTGAATTTTTTTGCTTATTTTAAGTATGTTTGATTAGCTGTAGACTTCATCTAATCAATTATTTTGAAAAATTCAACAAACATTGAAGATTTTGAATGTATGGAGTATATTTGTGATAAAATAATACCCATCACAAAGTCTGAAAATTTGAATATATATTTCAAAACTAGGGTTGTGGATGGAATTCTTGGGTGAATTTTTTTATGGTGTATGGTATTGATATACAACAATTAAATCTAGGAAAATTTTAAAATTTAAAGTTTTTTGATGAAATTCCATTCAATTTTATTTATTTTTTTGCATTTGTTTAGTAATGAATGCATAATAATATCTTATTTTTAGGAAAAAACCATTGCCATATCAAAGAGGAGGAGATTTTATAGATGCACATTGCAGTATTTTTTCAATTTTCTTTTGTTTGGTAATGTTTCATGAATCATAAACATGAAGCCCTATGGCCATTGAAAAACTATAAGTTATATAGTCTATGTACATTGATTTTATCCAATCCTCCTCATTTAACTATTGGATCAAAATTAAATTTGATTCAAAATGAATTTTGAATTCAAAAATTTTGTTGTGCAAATTTTAAAGTGTTTTATTTGTGTTTAAGGATGCCATCAAGATTTTAACTTACTATGTACTATAATACTTGTTATACATCACCTTTTTTGAACAAAAATGGCTTGCACTTAATGTGCTTTCACTTAGATTAGGGTTGGAATTCAAGAATTTTTTAAAGCTATCATTTTAAACTTTCCACTGACTATTCCACTGAAATTCATAACCAGCTATGGACTCCACACCTCCTTATTAGTTAGCGGGGGAGATGTAAAAAAATTTATCAACCTCCCAATATCCTCCATTGAATGCCTATTCCATTTTCGGGATATCAATTTTCAATGCAAGTCGAACAACTAGCATAGGAATCACTCGACATAATGGGATTGGCATCCTTGATTTCTTTTTTGGTGACATCTTGTGCTTTTCCAAAACTTTGATAGTTTTGAATTTTGTCTAACTATGGATTTGCTGGATTGCATTGTCACAAGATAAGGGCAAAAGATTTGATGAACTTGTCAATGTCACCACATTAACAGAAGTGTACACATGTTCAATAAAACAAATTAATTGAAAAACCAAGAACATACACAACATTTCCCTGTTTGAAATTTTTGACAATGCTTCAATAGGTTTTGTACCTCCTCTGTAATGTTAAGAATCCTAGGCTCCATCTCCTCCTCCTCAACCTCCTATACGAGAAAACCAAACTTGTCAATCTTGATTCTTACAAAGTTTCGAAACTTTCACATTTGAAATGAGTGAATGGATTCAACAAACCTTTTCCCTTTTGTGGCTATTCATTATATCCCCTTTGCCCTCTTCAACAATATTCTAAAAACACGTAAAAACTTCCTAGCAAATGAATAACACGTAATGACCACATGATATATTATTTGGTTATCGATATTTGACACAAGGAGAAATGGCATTTGAAAGAACTAATGAATTCAAGAGGAATCGATGATCTTCTTCGGTACTTTCGTTGTAAAAAATACCCAAGTCGTGCTTGGATAAGACCAAATCTCTACTCGATGACAGAAGGTCTTGGATATTTAATTAGTGGAAGAGCTTGGATGAGACCTAATCTCTAGTGTGACCTTCACAATGGCATAACTTGGAAACTTGCAAGAATGAAGTAAACAAACAAAAGTAACAGCACCTGTCACAAAGTTGTTTTAAGTGCATCAAAAGAACTTGTCATCACATAGGGAGATGGATTATATACTTTCGACAATGAAAGTACCCAAGTTTGACTTGTAAAAAAGGACAATGAAAAAAATTTATACTCTTTGCCATTCTAAGATATGTAACCTTGGAAAAAAAACATATCTTCAACTCCTCCTATCATGGAATCATAGCAAACGTATCCAAGTTGGATTAGATGTTGGTCGATTCAACACAAGGTTATCATTTGGGTACTTTTGGTAACGAAAGTACCCCATTTGGGATGTTTACACATAAATGAAAGAAGAGGATGTTCCCTCTTCTATTCTTCATGTGGGACTTGAAAAAAAAATGTACCCAATGTTGCAACCCTAGCCTTGGGCTCACGACCAAGGTAAAGGCTTGCAAAGGTGTGGGCCAAAAGTGAATCCCGGGATTCACATTTCATGTTCATGAGAGTGTAGGAGAGTGTGAGGGATGAACCCCCACACTCCCAAGTGAGCTCCCACTTTGGGAGTTGGAGTCCTAATGGACTCCCAAATTTTTAGAAAGCAATTTCAGGAATTAAAACTCATTAGATTAAAGAGTTCCTTATATTGTTGGAAAGCTTTTGAAATGTTAATGTCTAAAATGGGTTCATATGACCTATTTGGGTACTTAAAATATAAGTTATGGCCAAAAGAAAGGCCGGGAGTTAAATTGCCAATTTGACTCTTGACCACTAAAAGTCAGGAATCACCCTTATTTACTTGCGTGAAAATGACGTGCAACATATTGTTGGAAAGCTCTTGACAAGGGCTATAACTTTTCTTTAGACCTCACTTCAATTGGAGGTCTGAATAAGATGTTATGGGCTTCCAAAGTCACAAGAGTCCCAATTTCTAGAATTTCGGGATTTCCAACTTGGGAGTCCTGGGACAAAATGACATTTGGGTGCAAGCCTCATGGCCAGGCATAGAGAATACTATAAGGGGGAAGGTGGTGGCTTCCCCCTGTGGTGAGTTTTGTGAATCTATGTTTGCTCGTGGCTCGTCTGTGCACTAAAAGTGCTCCAACTACGCTTTAACCAACTTGTTGTTTAGTTTGTGCAAGTCCGTGTCAATAATTGACTTGCTTGTCATTCATCCTAATCCTCATTCTGAAGCTCCAGCACGCACTTCTACCCCTGAAGTGCTACAAGCTAAGGATCACACCCCAACTCCATATCCTTCTGTTGTTTTCATCTTGGACTCATAGTTGAGTCTATCAAGGAGCTTGCGGGTGCGTCACCCCACCCCTGTTATTGAGTTGTTTCAAGTTCATTGAGTAAGAGTAGGATATTGTCAACTCAACACATGAAGATCAATTTGGTACATTCGACAAGGAAAATGCCCAATTTTTATTTGTTAAAAAAAAACACAAACGAAAATAAACTCTTCCATTCTTGGTTATAAAAACCTATATAAAAATTATGAATGGACTAATACAAACCTTTTCCCTTTCTTGATTGTTGAATGTATCTCTTGTGCCCTCTTTTATAATAATGTCAAGAGGCTTAAAGACTTCCTACAAAATGAATAACACACAAATTTAATACAATCAATAATAACATTAATGTGGTTTATTATTTGGTATCTAACATCTTATTTGCTTTTGTTTTCATTCGATTGAAATTATAGACACAACATACAAAAACACACAATGAAAGAAATGAAAACTCTTCGTTTCCCTTCAACTATAGAAAGAAAATGATGGCCAGACACCAGAGCGGCAAAGCAAAGATGAGTGACATAGTTCCCTTCTGAAATGAAGGTGAATTAATTATGCATTCAAGAATTTCATGGGTACTTTTGTTACCAAAAACACCCAAGATTTTCTTTGATAGAATTAGTTTTTTGTTTGCAAGGGATCTTGTTTAGATCACTATGAATTAAATGTAACCAAAGTTTTGAAATTACATTTACAAACAGTTTTCCAAAAAACTAGCAAGAATTTTAAAAACAAAGAAAGGCATTTGTTTTTAGGACCATGATGTTTCAAGCACATCCAAGCAAGAGTGGGATATTTGTCAACTCAACATAACACATCAATTAAGTACTTTTGGCAATGAAAGTACATGGTTTGGATTTTCAAAAAAGTAACAACACCAAGAGTTCCTATCTTCCATTCTTGGATATCTAAACTTGGAAATCAACACAAGATGTTCGATTCAACTTGTCACAAGGTTATAGCAAGCGCCTCCTAGCATGAGGATATGGTAGTTGACTCAACCCAATGACATCAATTAGGTACTTTCAGTAATGAAAGTACCCAATTTGCAATTTTAGGAATGAAGGAAATTAGAAGGCCTCTTCAATTGCATTCTAGATATGGGAAATGAAAGGACAAGGATTCGTGGCTGCCCTTATCACTCAATTGATTCAACCTCACCCAAGTAGCATGTTGATATTGTTGACTCAGCATAAATTGATTGATTGGGTACATTTGGCAATGAAAATACCTAAGTTAGATGAGTAGAAAATTACAAAGGAAAAAGGATATCATGTTTGTAATGCTTAATTACATAAGCCTAAAAAAAATTAACACTTGTTTAACTTCTACAATCAAGGACTTGTAACAACTACATCCAAACAAGAGGATGTGTTGTTCAAATCAACATAGTTAGATTGCTAGGTACTTTTGGTAATATACATACCCAAATTCCTCTATGCAATTATTGATATGGGACCGCTCTTATCATGAATGCGCTTCGATGCATGATTCAACCCAGTTGCATTGCTTGGGTTTGGAATTTTGAAAAACAAGGAATTCCCCTTTCAAAATATTAAATGAAAGATGATGAAAGAACTTGGATCTCTTCCATGGACCTTTGCTCTCCCTTGAAATGCAAACTTGTTAAAAGTTTGTATAAAAAATTTCCTTTATTACTATTTCAAAGTAGAACCGAATGCAACCAAGTTGGACATTGGTAAATACAAAATTTCTAATCCTATATTATGGTTTAAAATCTAGATTGAAATATAATAAAACTAATATTAACACAATCTATTCATTCAAATCTATTTAGAACTAGTTTCAGAATTAAAATCTAGTAATGAACATATGATAAAAAAATCAAAATAATAACTCTAACTATGGAAACAAAGCTTTTCTAGAGATCAAAAAATATTTATTTCATACTCCATTAAAGCTCCATGTTCTAGAATGATACAATGGTCCCTCATCTCTTATTCTTCTCCAAAAGAAGAATAAAAAAATAGTCCTATGTTATATTCAAATTCAAATGGTGATAAAAACTATGTGGTCTAGCTAATAATTCCTAGATAGTAACTAAGTAAATAGAAATATAATAATTAATAATTACTATAAGTAACTATTCCCTTAACATTACCCCACTTGTATTTTGAATTATGTCCCAGAATTTTATATAAAAAATGTTGTTAAAAAAGTTAAATGTTTTGTTATTTTTGATCTTGTGATTCAAAAAATCTGATTTGTTGATACAACAATCTATTCTGTCTATTTTATAGCGCGTTTTGCGTGTACTTCAAATTGAGGCACTATCTAATTTTTTGTTGTATATAGAATCTATTGTTGTTCTTCTAATGCCTCTGTTGACAAATGTGTAATTGTTTATTGATGGGTTACACTTTGTTCTTATGATTGCAACTCTATTATCACATGTAATTGCTATTGTAAATTCAAATCTACTGTGAGCTAAGTTTGTTCTTATTGTTGTAACTGTAATAGAAGTTGTAGTTGTTGGTTTGACTGTAAATCTAATGTAATTTGAATTTGATTCTGTTGTTGCAACTCTAACACATGTTCAATTTGACCCTAGTGATCCTTTTGCATTATATGTTCTTTAGGTTGTATATGCTCCCCTATCTTTGTGGTTGTAGATTCATATTCCTAAGAACTAATTTCTTACAAATTTTTAAAAAAAAATTTGTTGAGCATCCTCCCTCTTAGGGCTTTCCTTTCCTCCTCTAAGGTCTCTTGGCTCTTTTGGAACTCTTATACTTGATGGTCCTACCCCATCTATATCCCCTTTGTTTTCTTCCTCATCCAAAGTCTCTAGTTCTGGATACAAAACTAAAGGTTCATACTCAAATGATGGCATAAATTTTTCCATCTGAAATTTTTTGTGTTTATACAACCTTTCATTCCTTTCATACTTCCTGCAAACCTTCCCAATATCCTTTTGGACAATGTTTTGAACAACATCCCACCATAAGTCTACTTCTTTTTTGTCCATTCAAGGCACTAGCCTTGAATTTAACTTGAAGCAAAGTATGCTGCTTCTTGAATTCACTATTTTTTGTAAAGATAATATCATAATTGAAGGGTTTTTTTTGAGTCTCCTCCAAAAGTTTATCCAACTTTTCATTAAAGGCCATTTGCTTTTGCAAATTCATGTCCATTTGTGCATGCTTCTAGTCAGCCTACCTTTGTACGTCATTCTTAGCTTGATATGAATTAGCATTATCCACTCTGAGCTCCTCCACCTCCTTCTGTTGTTTCAAGAAAGTTTCCTCCATGTGCCTGTAGTCTCTTTGAAGTTTACTACGCTCTATACTCAGAGTATCCTTCTTCGCTTTAAAACCCTAGTTATTGGCATATGTTTCCTTTGAAGTTGCCCACAAGGAATCTCTTTCCATTCTAATGTTCTCCAAATCCTTACTCTTCTTCTATATGGTATCAATATTCTGTGTAGCTACCCGGAGTTTTGCCAATACCTTACAATTATCATTATTCTTATCCTGCAATTCTACTTTGAGCTTTTGCTCCTTCTTCAAAGCTCCCTAAAGATTTTGAATAGATATATCCTTCTCCTATATAATCTGTTTATTCTTGATCTCTAAATAAAAAGTCTAAGGAAAATATTTGTTATTTATACACTATATTCTACTACCTATTTGAACATAGTAGTAATTCTTCTGTGTTCATCCAATTCTTCTTCTACCCCTTGCACAAACCTAGGTATATTAAACCTAGGAGTTTGACCCCTGGAACTTGTATTCGATGAATCTAAACTCCTATGTGTAGTCCAAACTTCTCCAAATACATTCATTCATGTTGTAAAACTTGGTCTTGAAGGTAGTATACCTTTATTATCTATTGTGATGGAATAGATTGCTAAACTTCTAGTGGACCATGATCAAAATCTTATATCTGCTCCTCTACTAACTATTGAGCTTTGATACTTGGGTTCTTTTTTGGGCAATCTCTGATAATCCTACCCATCAAACTTCTGCTCCTACTTGGGAGAAATTGGTAATCTTGGATCGGCTTTAATAGATATGGATTTCTCTTTCTATCTCTAATGTTGTTGATGTTGCCTCTTCAATAATTTTGTTGCTTGTTATGGATCAATACCGCCTCTCATTACAATATCCTCTTGTTTTCTCTACCTCTTTTGCAAAGTCTCCCTCTCCTCATCATCATCAAACCAAAACATCATAACTACTCTTTTGGTTGTTTTTTTTTGGTTCTCTTTTGGTTGTTCCCTCAATCATAGTTTTTTAACACTTTTCCCATCTAACCAATTCTTGGACCAATTGAGAATACATAATGGTAACCCAATTAACATCTCTCCATGATCTACCCTTGAGATCATCATAGCAAACTTATTGTTAAAATACTACACCTTATCCTTTTGGTAAATAATTGGCAAAATTGCAGTAATTCTATTAGCATACTCTGATGTCATCTTTTTAACAACCCAACTTTCATTAGTGTTGTAAATATTAGGAACTATATTTGTTATTTCTACTAATGTTATATATTCTTGCATCAAACATTTATGCATGGTTTGCTTATTTTTTCATGTATGGCAGATTCTAAAAACTTCTATCGACACATGTTTGTCTATTATTCTCTACTCCTCCCCCAACATAACCTTGATTTTATTATGTTCAAGATCCAACTTCCGGTTGTTTAGAAATTCAACTAGAATGTTGTGGCAAGGTGTCTTTGTGAGGCAACTTTTGTCCCTCTACCTTCGGTTCTACAAGGTGACTATGCTTGAAAGCACAAATGCTACCGATGAAGGACGAATGCGAATGTATGTCTAGTTATTAGGTTGCGTTCGTAG
>Ga0116227_10002418_pt1 | contig 42551 bp, 28 predicted proteins | sample S1TSphgellanicum_FD_89693 | JGI IMG/M metagenome (GOLD analysis project Ga0116227, IMG submission 89693) | Host-associated microbial communities from peat moss isolated from Minnesota, USA - S1T2_Fb - Sphagnum magellanicum MG | ecosystem: Host-associated > Plants > Peat moss > Unclassified... | reverse complement strand
CCAAGTTCATACCACCTAGTTTAAACATTTAAAAAAAACCTTTAAAAATATGGGTCTTAAAAAAATCAATTTAGATATTGAAATGGATTTTATGAATTTGAAGTTTTCATTTTAAATCTTAAGAATTTTGAAAGAATTTTTCTTGCTTTATTTTTTCATCTTAAGTGTTATGGTACTTCAATGTGTGGTGGTAAAAAGTTGTAGGTTTAGTTTCCAACTCCACTTGAAGAAAAAAATCTATAATGATAATTTTTCTAAGGTAGTTTGGAATGTGACATTGGATGTTCCATCTTTTGTAAAGTCCACTTTTGATTGAAAATTTATCCTTTAGGTAATATTTTGGGGGTTTGAAAGATTAAAATGTAAGTTTCAATTTTTCATTTCATTTTTGCCAAGTTTCTCAAATAGATTTGAATACAATGCAACAATATTGACTCACCCAAAAAAACTGTCACTATGACTTCCAAAAATGTCCACTGTAATTTGCTTTTACCTTTTCATTGGATTTTAAATGAATTCACTGGTCCCAAAGTACAAGACCTAGTGGGGATGTAATGAATTCATTAGTCTAGTGAACGGGGACTAATGAACTACACCCACATTTCGTAGTAAAACAACTAGGGTATGGCCCAAATTGTTGATTGAAACAAAAAAATGAAAATTAATACAAATTTATGAACATGAATGTAATGGCTTTTCAAGACCTCCTAGTCCTAACCTTTGAAAATTGTTCAAAACTTTATGGCTATTTCATCCACTATATGTTAAAGAAATGAAAAGAAGAATATTTAAGGCCTACCTATAAATTAAAAGTATTAAAAAAATAAAAAAACATGTTCCTTTTATGTTCATAAACAAAAGAACCCTAAGTGTTATTTTCCTATAACTTTTTCCTTAACCATTCATTTGGAATATTAAATTATTTTCTTTGGAAATCAAATTGAAATTTCACACTCTATATGAGTTCGATAATCTTTTGATATCAAATTTGAAATTAAAATCTTTTTTTAAATGAATTTTATGTTGTTTTGAAGTTGGGTAAGTCACTAAATTTTGGGGTGTGATGTTTTTAGTGGTACCACCCAAGGATGTGTTTGCCACCCACTTAAACCTATTTACTATCTACCTACTTTAAAAATATAATTTAAATAATAATCCAAAAAAATTATTTAAATTTAAATAGAAATCCAACCAATCAAATGGTCCATTATCTATTAGTCAAAATGACCAATGAAATAATCTTTTTTTTAATAAAAAAACCATCTATTAAGAATAAAACAAATACATAACTTGGAAAAAAATTAAAAGATTTAACAAATAAAAAAAACTTGGCAACATGAACAATAACTAAATGGTTTTATTGCTCGAATAAAACATGATGCAAGTTAGGCATAAATGAATTAGGTGTACAAATTAAAGGCCATAACTTGTGTTAGCAATATTGAAAAGTGGTGCCTTCTAGACTTTTTTTTATTATCCAAAGAAACCTTTTAGAAGATCATCAATTTTATGGAAAAGTTCTATCAACTAAACCTTCAATAAGTTTATATTAAATAACATTTTAGAAACTTCTACCAACCACATTTTCTAGAAACTTCAGCCAACCATTTTTTTAAAAATTACATCTTTTAAAATTTTCTATCAATTTTTTTATAGAATTTTTAAAAATAAGTTTTGCTAATCCTACATCTTTTAGAAACTCTTGAGAATATCCTTCATATGGATCTTTTTGGAAAATCCTATAAACTTCCAAGCATATTCTTCAAGGATCTTTTTGGAAACTTTTAAAAACTTCTAGAAACTTCATGTATAGTTCATTATTTGTGACACCACTCTAATCACAACAATGGGTCCAAATCAACTTGTCTATATTAATAGGATGGTATTTCTAATGCTTATCATTTTGGGTACCTTTTAGTGAAAATGGCTTGTGCATGAGTGTAAAACTTGAGTTTGAAGCTTTGAGCTTATAGCTTAAAGCTTAATGTGATTTTAATCCACCTAAATGGATGAATGTGTCAATAGATGAATTATTTCATATGGATGAATTTCATTATGATTTGGATTAAATAAATAAATAATTGGATGGATGAATTTCATGATTGAAAATTATTTATATCCATCTTCATTTGTTGTCCAAGTATTAATATTTCAAACCTAAATGTCATTTAATAATGCTGGATAATGTGACTATGGGGGAAATTATGATGATGGGACCAAAATAATTTATAAAAATTTGTTTAAAAAATCATTTTTGTCAACAATGTAAAGCAATTAAAACAATATTGTCATGGGATGAGTGTTACCCCCCTTCCCCATTGTTGTCAACAACATTATATATGTACTTTGTGAAAAATTAGGGTGCTTTGAAAATAAAAAATTAAAAACAGCCCCATTGTCATTTATGATCGTAGGTTGTTTGAAAAAGCTAATTAAGGTGCTTAAAATTGAATTTTAATTTATTTCAAAAATTCATTGTCATAAATGACAATAGGTAGTTTTTAAATATTTAAAACATTCAAAACCCCTCATTATCAACAACACTACTTAGATTTGATGAAAATTGTGGCACCTTTGAAAAAGAATGAAAAACAAATTCCCCATTGTCATCCATGACATTTATAAATCTGTTTGAAGGAAGTTGTGGCACCTTTGGAGAAGAAAAAAACACAATGTTGTCAATGGCACTAGGTTAGTTTGCCCCCGAAAAAAAGAGAAAAGAACTTTATGTTTTTTTTAAAAAAAATAATGGCCATGGGATGGATGTTAGCATGATAATAGTAATATATTTAAAACATATTGAAAAAAATGGAACTTTAAACCATAGTCATCAAATACATTTATAATGGAATTTATATTATATTATTCAACAAATGTTATATAATGTATAATTAAATTGTGTTCTAGTTAATTAAAATTAAGGGGAAAAAAAACTTTCATCAATAAGAACTCAATGATAAAATAAAACATTCATCCATAATGAAAATGAATGTTTATATTCATCCTCATGTTTGCTTTTAAGTTTATTTTTATAATTTCATTTTGTGGTTAACTTTTTGGGTTTTATTTGCACGTGTATTAGGGAAAAGGCATTTTATTATCCCAAGTTCCTACTCCAAGCTCTAGGTTCAAGCTTTAGGCTCATGCAATAACTTGTCTCCCTTTTAACATGAAAATCCAATTTAAAAACGTGTTTTTGTGATAATGATTGTGGTTAGATTCACATGGCTATGGCTTCATGTTTATTTCTATTAATTTCCCAACCATTTGTGTTTAGAATACCACTTCAAACCCAAAACATAACTATTTCAATAAAAATTCCAACCATGATTATATTAAGTATTATGGTAGCTACTTTCATAATAGAACCTAGAACCACCCACAACTTTAGTAATCAAAGATGTTTTTGATAATTGGTTAGTCATTGAAATTGCATATGTTTCAATAAAATGAATTTTTTCAATTTTGGTAATTATCAATACCTCTAGTGGTTTTCCATTTGTTGGATTTGTCCCCTACTTTAGAGGAGCACCATATCACTATTGGCCTTCAAAAAGTATGGGACCCATGTGACAAGTACTAAATACATTTTCAATGGTGTCTTAATTGAAAAGTGAAAGTGGCCTTCCATGGGGAAAAGGTAGGCTTCCCAATGGCAAAGGAAGTGGCCTTGCAAGATGCAATGGTGGTCCTCCAAGGGGAGGAGGTGGTATATCAAAAGCCACATGGAGGGGTATTAAACGGAGTTTGGCAACCCCTAGTAGAACATTAAGTAGTCAATTTGGGGCTACACCACCAAATGGGCCCCCTAGTGGTGGGCCACCAAATGGACCCCCAAGGTGAGGGCCATTAAGCGGACTTAATGGACCCTTCGGAGGAGGATTTCCCTAACACCCTCCTTGGTATCTGTTTCCAACTTCGGTAATAGTTTCAGCACCAACTCTATTAGCACCTCCATGATAAAAAAATGCATATTCAATATATGTATTTGGACTTAAGCTAGAAGCGCAAATTTGAATATTCAAAAAGGTGATTACCACAAATGGCAAATAAAGTAATGCAAACATCTTCAACCTATTATGATTTACTTTTCACAACACAATTTCAAAATGGGTAGAAAATTTATGTAGAGTCATGCAAATTGTGCCTTTGATAAATTGTAAGTTGTTTTTTGCAAATGGTACCAAAAGGTTCATACAAAAGAAAAAACATACATGGTGATTCGTGTCATCAAGTAAAAAGTTGATAAAAAGGTTGTAATATATTATGAATGAATTCTAAAATGAACAAATTGTCTTCAACTTAAAGCAACTTTAAAAAGATAATAGTCTATTGATGACCTTTTGAACAAGATTGTTACCTTCAAGTTGCTAACATAGAATGAAGCAAGATACCCAACTTCTACAAGACAAGGAAATAACTATCATTTGTGAAGAAAGCATTGAAGATGCACATAATTACCAAAAATTGATGGAGCCACCAACCCCACAAAAAGTTGACCAACCTACAAAAAGTAGGAATATTAATGTGGTATGTGGACATTATAAGAAACCAAGGCATTTGAAGAAAAATGCCATTGGAATATAGACATTCCAAACAACAAACCAAAGGAGAAGAAATCACCTTTGATAAATGAAGTTTCAGTACAATAAAATGCCAATCAAACCTCAAAGGATGAAATTGAAATTGTGGTAAGCTAGAATTTTTTCTAACCCATTGACATTACATTTGTGACAAACCAAACATAAGATCTAGGATTGTCCACAGAAGGTAACAACTTAAGCAATGTTCAAGGACAAAAAGTTAATTTGGTAGGAAACATTAAAGCAAATCAAGGTGAAGCTTTGGTAAACATAGTATTGGCAATCGATAATGAAAGCAAGGTCCCTAAAAACATGGCATTCAAGGATAAGGAGCCCTTAAAGACCAAATCAATTATTGAATATTGGGTTGAAGAAAAGCAACTTCAATTTTTATTTGAACCTATGTCAATCTAAAACACAATCCTTTTATATTCAACTTCAATAAAATCACAACCTAGTATATAATTTCAATAGTTCATAAAATAGTGAACTAATCACTACCTAAATTATAATTAAACATGCCATGTTAATTTAATAAATTGTTAGTTTTTGGATAACAAGTTCATTTTTACTTTAGGAAGCTTTTCAATGTTGCTCAAGACCTAAAAAAATGTGTTCTTTCTAAATTTTCTCCCATACAAATTTTTGAATTTCATGTAGTTAATGCCACAAGAGTTTTAATAGCTATGGAACCTCACATGGCAATCATACAAGTTCAAATACAAGAAAACCTCATAGAAATTGTTATAGTAGATGAGGTTCTAAGGTTAACATCATTATGAAGCAATTAAGGAAAATGTTAAGGTTCCCAAATCTCAAACCGACATGCCATACAACCTCAAAATGGTAGACTAAATAATGGTTAAACTTTTGGGATTACTTAGTAACCTAAAGATTCACATCCGTGGAATTCCTTATGTAGTTATTTTTATAATCATGAAGAATAATGTTACAAATGTTATTATCGAGTTATGCCATGTTGTTAAGCAAACCTTGGTTGAAAGATATCAAAGTTTCCCATGATTGGGGGACCAATTTCATTATTATTGAAAGTAATGGCATAATCATAACCATTGTTGTCATTGACAAATTGAATAAAACCACAAGGAAACCCAAAATGTTGTTATGCTATATATGATTTCATCAATGGAGTTATTGATGAAGAGGAAAACATTTTGTTTGTTGCAAAACCATATTTGTTCTTTGTTGGAACAATAAGTTTGCCCTTAGATTCTACACCTAATTATTTTCTTTTGGGTATTATTGAGCTCAAAGAATAGTTTCAACATACCTAAATATCCACTTTAATAAATGCAACTTTAAAGAAAATTCAAATACAAGATTTACAAATATCCCAATGGACAATACTTAATGATGAATGAGTTCAAAATTTGAATATAAGGATGTTAAAAACCCCATAAATTGTCAAAATCAACAATAAATTGGATTCAACATGTATTAGCTATAAAATGTTAAACAATTTTGAAGGGAATATAAGTGTTTTCATGGAACTATTAGGATCCCAAGGGGATCCCATTTCATATTGCTCAACACTAAATTGAGCTGGATATTTCAATTCCCCTAGTTCATTAGGTTAGATACCAAATGAATCCCAACTATAACATTGTTATGAAATAAGATTTAATGGAAATGCCACCATCAAGAAATCTTAAAGACATCAAAGTATCCAATAGGATGAAACAATTATATTAATGTTTCATCAAGATTTTTGAGTTTATCATGGCACCAATCACAAAATTAACATGCAAATCTAAAGCCTTTGAGTGGACTATTGAATGCCATAAAGCTTGGGAAATAATTAAGGTTCAATACGTGCATGCACCAATCATGATTGCAATTCATTGGGATTTAAAATTTCATGGGCATACCAAAGTCTCCAATCTTGCATGGGAACAATGTTGGTTTAGAATATCATGCCGATAAATGTGATTAACCAATCATTCTGCAGACTTTTGAATAATGTTGAATGAAATTCCATCGCTATTGAATTAGAAGCATTGGTGATGGTATACTTTCTACACAAATTTTGACATTATTTTGTGGGCAAAAAATTTGTTTTTTATGTGGATCACATGGCATTGGTCTATTTGATTCACAAGCCACAACTCTTAGGATGAATGGTTTGTTAATTACTGTTGATTTTGGAATACAAATTTTCAATAATTTACAAACATGGGTGATCTCATTTGGTAGCTGACGTTCTTTCTTGATTACTAAACTTTACTGAAGACATGAGAGTGTTAGACTAAACCACTAACATGACATTTTTTTACTTTGTTGCCAATTTAGTTGCACGGGTGCATGATTACTTGTATTTTGGAAAATTTCTTACACACTTTATTACTAAACATTAGAATAACTTGGTTTTAAAGGCCTTACCCTTTACCTTAATAAAAGGACAATTCTCCCAATGGGGCATGATAAATTTTTGAAAAGATGTTTACAACTAGAGTAGATTCAAGAAATATTATAAGAAATTCATAAGGGAATGGGAGGAGGAGATTTTTCAATAGGCATTAGCTATTGAAAAATTTGGATGCGAAATATTGGTGGCTTTCTCTTTACAAAGAAACTCAAAGTTATTGTCAAAGTTGTGATGCTTATCAAAAAACTAGAAATCTCTTTACATCAAGTGTAGTCAAATTGGTATATAATATGTTCCCTACAAAACCTTTCATTAAGCTTGTCAAGAAGGATATGAAAAACAAATACATCTTGGTAGTTATTGAGTATGCTACCAAATGGATCAAAGCAAAAACTTTAAAGACCAACATGATAACAATTGCAACAAAATTCAATTATGATTTTATATTCATTAAATTTGGGTGGCTTTTCACATTGCTAAATGACTAGGCAGTTTAGTTTCATCAATGAAGTCATCCAAATTCTAATTATTCATTTGGTTTTTTGACACACTAACTCCACCACCTACTATCCACAAGGCAATGGACAATTATAACGAAATAACAAATTAATCCTTGGAGCTTTGATGACAAAGTTGGTTAATGAAAAAATGACTAACATGAACATTGAACATTTGCATATTATTTTGTATGCCTATTGAACAACATTCAAAGTGAATATTGGCCATACACCCTTTCAACTAGTTAGAGTAGTAAAATAGATGGAAACTAAAAGACAATACCTTAAAAAACATTTTTTGCAAATCTAAAGGACTTGATAACTAAGCTATTGAAAGAAACTTGCTACTAAAATTTTGTTAGGATCAAGAAAATATTATTGAAGCAAATCGAGCAATGTATCAAGAATATTGAAAAAAAATCCATATAGAGTGTTGATGGTATTTTAGCCACAATTATGATGGCCAATTACTTCTCAATGGAAGTATTTTTATGAAAGGTGGATATGGGAAAATAATGGTACTCCATGCACATGTTTACAAAATGATGGAGCGCCACAAGAAGGCATAATCATTAATGAACACAATATCCAAAGACATTGTTTTGGTATCCAAAGATCATTGTGTTTGAATTACACATAAGCATTGCTACGTCCTTGAAATGATTACTTGGAGTGAGATAAATAAGGAAGATTTTTTTCTTATTCATATTATTCAACATTTTTTTGCATTCTTGTTAACTATAGAACATTGTGAGCTTTTGAAAAAGAAAGGATGAACTCTTGAAAAGATGTTGAAAGATTGTATAGGAATACATACGAAAACATATTGATAGAACACCTTCAATCATACGAAAAAAATGAGTGGAGCTTTGAGTGAGCTAAAAAAGACTTATAGATAACAAACAAGGAAAAGAAAATAAGATAATAAGAGATTGGTAGCACCATTATTGTTAAAAAAATGAAAATTTGGAAGAGTTGGGTGGACATTAAAGATATCAAATGGGCACAATAATTTTATGTTGTAAATATCAAAAAAATGCACATGGGAAGGTAGATTTGCTAGGTGTTAAAGGGCAAGTCAATTAACTAGTCTTTTATTCTTTTGCATGATCTTGTAAATGTTTTGAAGAAAATCCACAATAGGTTGTTCAAAAGAATTAAGTCAAGACATATTCAAATAGTTGACATGATATTTCAATGTCAAATTTCTAATTATTGAAGACCCATTAAACAATATGGGAACCATTATCGACTTGAAAATGGAGGTTTCAAACAAAATTGGTAGTTAAAATATTGACAAGAAATGTCCCAAACTTTCAACTTGGGAAAAAGATTATTCGAAATGTAGTAATTTCTAAGCATGAAATCAAGGAAGAAGCTTTCGAAAGCAATTAATATTATGAGGAAGAGGGTTTGGAAATAGAGGGTTTTTTAATGTTCAACAACTTCAACAAGGAGCCCAATCCTATTGATGATTTTGATCCTAGCAATGACCCTTTTTCACCACTTGTATGTAAACATTCCAACTCAAATTTATAGAACTTGAAGGAGGTACTTGATATGTTTGTTAGATTAATTACAACTAAATTTTCCCAATAAATCAACTAAGGATCCTTTTAGTCTAAAACATGAAAAACAACATATTCAACTTCCATGCCCTACCAAAATGAGGTTGCCTAATTCAAGTTTGGCATTCCTTATATTAATTGACTTGCCACTTCCTTACAAGTCAATTTGTTTATAGGTTTACATTCACTAAACCCTCATGAAGAATTTGGGGTCCTTCCTAGAGTTACTACTAAAAGAATTCCCTTAATGATAGGCATTTCAACAAATGCTTATTTTGTTTTGCCTACTACTTTTTCAATGTTTAAATTTCCAAAACATCTAGTCTCTTTAGTAGAAACCCCAAATGATAAGTGTCTACCAAATCCTCTCTTATTTAACATTGGGGGATTGGTTTATTATTCAAACCAAATTCACCATCATAGTAGGATTGTAAGAAAAATAGTCAATCATTATGATTCACTATTAAACAATTAGGAACTAGTTGTTGAAGCTTGGCAAGTTGTTGAAAAGTAGGCTAGTAGATTGTAGGTGGATTTATAAAAGTCTAGCAACAAGTGCTCGAAAATTAGCAAAAGTTACAAACAAAAGTTGATTCTTTTCATAGCAACAACCTATAGTTGCAACTAGAAACAAAAAATCATCATATAGCCACTTATGTGACATTTTATGAAGGTAAAATTGTTCAACTTAAGATAGAGGTTAAAGAACAATCCAAGGTTTTAAAGAAGTCAAAAAACTAAGCCAATAAATTTTAAGAATAAATGCAAGTGATGTGGCAAACCAATTATCAATTAGAAACATAATTCACCAAGGAGTTTGAGGTCCATAAAAGGACCATCACCTTCAATACAATTGCCAAAACCAAGATGGTAGACACTAAAAGAAAACTTCAAGAATCCAAGTTTGCAATACAAACTATAGATCAACACATTACCAAGGTGAAGGTGAAGTTTGATGATGAGTTCAAATGTTGCATTATCGACCTTGATAAATTGAAGGTCGATGTAGATAAAGACATTTGCCTTACCTTTGAAAAAGTGTTAATTTTGCACAATAGTCTTTGGCATCTAAAACATAAGGTTTTAATAATAAATCTAGCACACACAACTGAACATGCTTTCATCACACTTTGTTGGATAAAGAAATGATGTGATTTTCAAAGATTTTATTGTTAAAAAAAAAGAAGATTTGACCTAAGCAACATGAACAAGTTTGGGTTTTAGTACTCAAAAAAAAAATCACAAACCATTTTTAGGAGTTGACAGAGCCCTATTATGCATATGAACATTTCTAATAATTATACACCCATGCTTACCAAATCATGTTCCCTAACTTTAAGGTTAATTTACCTACATGATTCACCTTCCTATAATCCAATGAGGGAGAACCCAACAATTCCACTACTATTAGTCTTTTGAACCCTTTTAAAGCCAAAATGGAATCTCATTTTAGTGAGGTACAATTTTTTTTCAAGCTATTTAAATCATCAAAAAGTGGTACTAGTTCTTGCAAAAATAGTTCCCTTTATAACGCCTACCATATTTTCCAGAAAACCTCTTTAAAATGTATTTGTTGTAGTTTAAGAGGTAATAAAGAAGTGTAGGTGCTAATAATTACAAAAGGAATTCATGATTTTCTTACATTTGGATTAGTTATTTGACAAGAATTATAAGGATGTAATCCCAAATAGAAGGAAGATGATGTTAATCAACAATTTTTTTCAATTTTTGAAACTTTAATTTTTTTTTAATTTAGTCAATAATAGTAGTTATAGGTCAATGTTCCCTTGTGGAAACTTTGGGAGATCGGTAGAGGGCACCAACCAATTTATTGGTTAACATTGCTACTTCCAAGTTTTTTTTTATGGCATTGCAAGGTGGACAACGTCATTTTCTTCCAAGGATAAGATTTCAAAATTTCCATGACATTAGCATTGGGTGCCTCCCTGTTGACATGAGCCACACCCACCCATTTAAGTGACTACTTATATTCAAATATTCCAAAAATATTCTAGGAATATTTCAATTTAAAAGTGAAAAAATTCAATTTTAGTTTAACAAGATGTTGTAATATATTAATATGTAAATATTTGTTTAAAAAACCTCCTCTAAAATATGTCATGTTTGAAGAATCTTGCTAATAATATGGGTCCTTACGGTGTTTAATGAATGCTTTTGAACACTCTATCCTCGTTAAATTGATTCCAAATAATATCGCATGTTTCCAGAACATGTTTACATGACATCTTGTGGCTCCTATTAATGTGGGTGCACCCCATTAGATTTTTTTCAACATAGTTGGTAGATTTGTGTCGCTAGCTTGTAGACATAGGGGATGAAGGGACATTTTCTTATACAAGTTGTTGCCCTTTTAGCAAAGCTTTATCAAATGGTTGTTTGAATTCTTGTGATTTATCATTGTAATTCTAAGTGAGTAGAAAGGATAAAGGAGGAACTTTAGTAAACAAGGCAAAATGGGCCTCTAGGTTGTTTTTTTTCATTCAAAGTTTGTGAGTGTTTCTCATAGCCTACTCAATAGATTTAGTAGAAAAGCTTGTTGAACTTAGGTTGTAAGGATCTTTGTTTGAGACTTCTAGAACTTAAAAAACCTTGTTTGGCCACTTTGACCTTTTGTATTGATTTTCCTATTTTATTTTTTGTGTCGTTAAAATCCCTTTGGTAGACAAAATTTATTCCTCTCTTTATTTACAAAGATTTCACTCAAACATTTGTGAATGGACTTACACAAACATAAATGTCTTAATACAAATTGTAAGATTTGTACGAAGGTGTAAATCACATTTTATCCATGTCATTAATACATCTTTGTTTTCATAATATTTTTACAAATAAAAGAAAAGAATAAACACAAGGCTAGATTAATGTGACAATGTAAAATATAAAAGCAAAACCAAAAATATACACACCAAAAATATTAATAAAAAATTACCAAAACATAACGAATTATAGGCAAATTATGACTAATTTATAATCAAAACTTGGAAAAAACCATCAATTCAAACCCATCCCAAATAAAAGCCCTTTATGCCCAAATTCAACAATTTGTTATCCACCAAAAATTCATCATTTGATGATTACCATTCAATATTTGCCACAAAATTCTTGTAGAAAATGGAATCCAACCCAATATGAATGACCTAGAATTTGTAACAAAAAATTTGCAAAAACAAAATCCATTCAACAAAAAAAAACTAGCAAAATAGTCCTACAACTTATAATAAACCATGACCACGAAATAATCAATTATAAAAACATGCACACACACATATATCAAAACAAAATAACATAGTAATATTTTATATGCATTACAAAGTCATGTAATATTGTTTTTGTATGAACTAAACATCTACAAAACTTCAAGTGTTTCTAGAAAAACCAAAAAATTACACAAACTTATACAAACAAAAAAAAGTTGTAAAAATGTCACCTAAACAATCAAGTTTGGAAATGTTGTCAAAATATATCCATAGACAACAGAGAAAGCACATGAAAAGATGGATGGTTCACAAAGCATGGTTGAACCCATCCATCATGCATACAATCTAAATCACCATCATATGTTATTGTACACCTACATAACCATCCAACAACAATTTCATTTAAATACACCATTTGCAAAGACTATACATATTTTTAAAAACCATAATGAAACTTGAACCAATGATAATATTAAAAAAAATCAACAAATTTTACAAAAACTTCAGGTAGAAACCTTGACAAAACAAAATCAATCATTATGTCATCTAAACCCAACATCAAACAAAACCATTTGTAAACAATGTCAAAATCTAAATGGAAAACCCAAAAACACAAAACAATCATGTTGGCAAAAAATGTCAAAAAATTGAAAAAAAACCAAAAAATATATATACTTAACATAACACACTCTTTTACATAATCAAATTATTGAAACAAAACCATGTCAAAACTAAAAAAACTAGACCATGTCTATTATCTACAAAATTTGCATCATTATCATGTTTTTCAAACAAAATTGTTTCAAAATTGAAAAGAGGAGATTATATATTTTATTTACAAGATTTGAATCACCATGATGTTTCATTATGTATCTTTAAAATCTACATATCAAACTAGACCTAAAAGATACAATTGTAATAAAACATAAATAACATGGTTGCAAAACAACTCAACAATAGTCTTATTTAAGTTTGAAATCAAGAACCTACATTCATAGATCATTCCTTATTTGCAAAATCTACAAAACAAATTGTTTCAAAACAAAAAAAACCAAACTAGATTCATCATTTGCAAAATTTCTACCATAAGTATCTACAAAATCTTACTTAAAAAATGACATAAATTTTTTTCCTTTCTATCTTCTTGCTTTGTACTTCAACCAACTTCTTTATGGTTTGCACTTCAAGCACAAGCATGTGAAAATAGAGAATAGATTGTTAACAATTGTTGTCCACCATAAACAATGGTACCAATATTTTTGATAAGTGCATTGTTGTTGGTTTGCCATTATTGTAAACCTTGACCAGTTACACGTATTGCAATTACAATTTAAGGGAGAATGCAAGTGCTTAAGAATCCATACTATCATCACCATTAGAAAATACAAAATGAGTGACTTCATAATCAATGTTTTTAATGGTTATTTTGGACCCAACCTTCAACACAAATATCCAAATTTTTCTATGAAATTGATTCTTGGACATAACACCAAAATTCATGATTCTAAAATATGCACCAACATTCAAGCACAAAGGAAAAGTACTCACAAAGTTTGCACCAACACTTTAAAATAATCATCATATACCCATGATCATCAATTAGGTCACAATGGATATATTTATATCCACTCCCCATAAGTCATACAACCATATTGATTTGAATCCTAACCTTCAAACAATCCACTAAACATCCTTCATTGGGCATCCATATATGATAGACTCAACATTGCCAAGGGTCAACCTTGTTATTGGGGTCATGACAATGACAACCTTTCTAGAATTGAAAACTAGTTCCATTAGCATGCATAAAACAAACAAAATGAAAAACAAAAAGACAAAACAAATTATTCAAAACTTAAATAGACAAAAATACTTGCAAAATGTAATAAAAAGAATGAAAGTTGAAAACACTATCATACTTTGAAAAAAAGACCAAAAAAAATGATTTGTTGTAAACACAAGAATCTATTTTGGATATTCAACCTTGAAATATGCAACTTTGATGAAAATAATCAAGTTGTGAGTAGTCTTAGAATTTAATTATAAAATTTTAAAAACTTTGTACTAAACAAAAACAAAAAAGATTATTTTAGTTATGCAAATTTGACCAAACATAAACTTTGAAAACAATGTCAAGATCTCAACATGAACCAAAAGAAACACAAAATAATTAGGTTCCACCTTGAAATGATCAAAATCTGAAAAAAACATATAAAAACTTTGCTACACAAACAACATACACATGAAATGTACGATTATGATAAAAACATTTTACCATTTAGTGATAAAATTCAAGATTATGGCTATAACACATAAAAAAAAACAACACTTAAATCATGCATGACAAAAACATAACATAATAAAAATAACTATCGAATCAATCTATTTGTTTGACATGTGTTAACTTAACAAAAAATTATCTTTCAAACAATTAGAAAAACAAATTGCACATATTTCAAACAAATCCAAAATCAAGAGCACTTACATGCAATAAAACACCCTCATTTCATTATAAAATTTTCAAATAATTCTAACGAGAAAACAACATAAAAGATTAAACTTGCAATCATCAATCAATGTAAAAATTCCACATATATAACCTACCAACCTTGGATTTTCTTGAAACAAATGATAGTAAAATAAAAATGAAAATAATACAAAACCTTTACAAGACTATTTTATAACAAGAAAAAATTAACCAAATCCAAAATTTGTACAACTAAAAAATCAAGGGGAAAAAATCCCAACTAATTTGTTTTGCATATCATGACATATTTTTTACACATGTGGTTGAATGAACAAAAACCTTCTTGCATAACCACTTTAGTTGCTATCTTACCACAACCATCCAACATCACATTTGTTACAAGTTTTATATTGTCCAAGCACACATGATTTCCAATGCTATACCACCTTTCATAAATTATTTTTCCACAATATGTTTTGGATTTTTTCACATCATAATTTTAAGGCTCATTTGTATATATTGGTAAGTTACATGATTAAATTTTCTATGTTGGATGCATTAACGTTGTGGAACCTAAACTAGAAGGTAACCAAAGCAATACAACTCTGGAAACGAATATCCTATAGTTTGATAAGGTGTGGTGAAAGGAGGGGGAATAATGGTGTTTGAAGAAAGGAAACATTTCTTATATTGATAAAATCTTAACTTGTGCTATTTGGTGTCAATCATGCTTAGTGGCAAAGGCTCACAAGAGTCAACGAAGAAGAGAGTTCTTAAGAGCCAAGTGATTTTGGTGAATGCTTAAACAAAAAGATTGTTTTAGAGTTTTGATGGCAGTTGTGAATAGATATGTGCAGGGTTTGGGATTACCCTAAACCCCCCTAAACCCTAAAGCCCCACACACAACAAAACTCCATCTTTGTGCTTGTCGGAGCTTCTCTGGAGTGTTTGAAGCAAGTAGGGGGTTTCCTGTATGGGAAAAGGGCAAAAAGAAAGAGCCTTGAGTGGGTTAATGTACATGCCACAAATTGTTCCATTTTGTAACGATCTGAAAAAAAAGACCCAAAATGTAGCCATATTTTAAAATCCCCAAAGCAACTTTGGTGCAGTAGTAGTAAATTTACCACCTCAAAGAATGTCAAATTTGAGATGCATAAACCCAAAACAACAACAACAACAGAACTCAAACTGTTTTGCAAAGTGCAAAATTGTTTTGTTTTGGTGTTGGTTAGAATTGGTCGGTCGGCCGACCAACCAAATTCGTTGTCCTTCATTATGAAGAGGGGAACTAGAACTATACCGCTAAGTCAACATACCGGTTGTGGCGCTTCCTCTTCATTCATTCAGTGCATGATCCCTCCACACTCACGAAAACTCCAATTTCCTGGAGAAAGAAAAGAAAGAAAGAAAGAAAGAACACCCCCCCCATTGGAATGAAACTCTAGGTTTCCTCCACCCACACACTTTGCACAAACATATCTTTTTGTCTGCAGATTACTCACATGCACGTCTCTCTATGTCTTTGATGATAAACATTTCCAAAGCATTTTGATATTGTCACGACAAATACAATAATAGTACTACTAGAACACACGGGCATGCGATGTATCATGTATTTTGTTTAACACAATATTACGCTCTCTTTTGTTGTTTGTTTGTTTGTTTGTCTGTCTTTCTTTCCCAATGTTTGAATATAACTTTGAACTACTTTGCCAGCCAAGTGCCAACTCCCACGCTCCTCTTGAATATTCTTCTTCGGATCTGCTCTCAAAACCTCTGGCCTTGCTGCATGGAGTTGGCTATTTTTTTTGGGGGTCACTTATTGTAACTTGAGGCACCCCCCCCTACTAGCCTAGTAGCATTTATAGAGGATGGGCCCATCAAGCTATCTTATTTTTTCCCCTTTCCTCTCTTCTTTCTGCCGGGAGCTTTACAAAAACTGAGCCGCCAATCCCGACCACACCTGACATGCTCCACACTACCGGCCTCCCTTTAAAAAAAACCATGCCACATGGGGTCTACCTCGATAGGTTCAATTCTGGTAAAAAGATCAAAAAAAAAATCATCAGTTTCACTTGTCGAGAGTATATGATGAGTAAAGTGAGACGACACTAAATACCCCTCATTGAGCTCTGTCCGGCAGCAAGAGCAAGAGGAAGGGATTGAAATACACCCCATAACAACAAACAAGCTCTGTCGGGCAACAACAAGAGGGATGGATCCGCCATCTCCCTCCCTTTCAGTCTCCCTTCAATCATGATGGCTTTTGCCAGGGTCAGATGACAATGGGTATCATTCGTTTTTCTCTCCAATATCTTCCGTTTGTTTTATGTTGCTCACTCCTTCAAAGAATCATATCAAGCAGATCTAAGAGGGCAGCAGCCTCATCAGAGCAAAAGGTTTTTGTCAGAACCGTCCCCAAACACTCCCTTACTGTGTGTGCTGCCTGTTCACTCTCTCTCTCTCTCTCTCTCTCTCTCTGTGACTCTTTTGTTATTCTGGAATTTTGTCATGACAATTTTATGGATTGGAAAAATCCAGAGCAATTGAAATTTTTTCTTTGGGAAAAATCCAAAGCACTTAAAATTTTTGTATGTGGAGCTGAGTCCAGAATTAGTCTGTCAGAAAGGGGATTCATTCTCTATGTACTTGTCCACCATTTGTGTGGGTTGAAATTATTTGCAGTGTATGATTTTGTCTTCTATTTTGAGTAGCTTGCCTTTGATGCTCAGTAAGATGAGTGTTTTGGGGGGGTGTTTTTAAACTAGGGTTTGGCCAAGTCCACCCATCTTGTTCAGTTTCCTCAGAATTTCTGCTGGCCCATGTGTTTTTAATCCACTCAGGGCTTTTTGCAATAAAGTTTTGCATGTACAAGGACACACAAGTCATTGCTAGATCATGGTTTTGGGCGAGGCAAATGGCCATTGTGTAGTAGCTTGTACATTTGCATATCAGATTGTGCCCCCACGTACTTCCTATTTTGTTTGGCTTATTTGTTGCTTCTTCAAATGAGGAAGAAGGGGGACTTTTTTTTTGGGGGGGAGAAAATTCAAATGTTGTAGAGAGGGGTGTTGGGAGGGGGGGGGTGATGCAATTTCAATAAACAATGCAAAGTGTATAAAACGTGGGAATGGACTAAAGCAAGATAGTGCAACAACCATTACTAAGATTTGCCGTTGAAAAATGGGTTTTCCCATACTTCAATTTTCACCCTAACCTTGTCTTGTTTAGTTTTGCCCAATTTTGTTCTTCTAAAATTCATCATAAATAGGGATCTTCGATTTTTTGGCTAACTTGCAAGTTTCATTCACTTCGCTTAGGCTTTTAGGGTTTTAATGACACTAACAACTACATCAATCATCAACCGAACTGTTCATTTCACTAGCACACTTTTTCTTAAACTCCATGACAATCACTGAGCTTTGATTATCACCCCACTTTTGTTTTGTTCCTCCTACACTAAATTGCTTCTTCCAAAACTTTATTTTAAACATTGAGCATTCCAAAATCCGATAAAATTCATAAAAATATTCCAAAGCCAGGCTTGCATGTCACATGATACAAATACATATGAGGGTCTCTAAGTGAACACAACACAAATTTGACCCATTGATATTGTTGCTCTTGCATGTGACTTGTAAGTAGTAAAAATCCATGACAAGAAGGATTCTATACAAGGAATATCCACCCATTTTAATTCACAGGGGTCCACAAATATGGGTACCAAATTAATCTAGCTGCATCCACCTTAAATAGGATTGAACAGAAAAATTGGGTACCAAATTAATCTAGATGCTCCTACCTTAAATGGGATTGACTGGAAAAATTGGGTACCAAATTAATCTAGAGGCATCTACCTTTACATGGGACTGAATGGAAAATTCAGGTACCAGAGTTAATCTAGAAGCATCTACCTTACATGCGATTGAATGGAAAAATTGGGTACCAAGTTAATCTAGAGGCATATACCTTACATGGGATTGAATGGAAAAATTCACTTGCAAATTAATCTAGAGGGACCTACCTTAAAAAGAGATTTAATGGAAGAATTAGCTACCAAATTAATCTAGGGACACCTACCTAACATGGGATTGAATGGAAAAATTCACTAGCAAATTAATCTAGAGGGACCTACCTTAAAAAGAGATTAAATGGAAGAATTAGCTACCAAATTAATCTAGGGACACCTACCTAACATGGGATTGAATGGAAAAATTCAGTAGCAAATTAATCTAGAGGGACCTACCTTAAAAATAGATTAAATAGAAGAATTAGCTACCAAATTAATCTAGCGACACCTCCATCACATGGGATTGAATGGAACAATTTGCTACCAAATTAATCTAGGGGCACCTACCTTACATGAGATTGAATGGAAAAATTGGGTACCAAATTAATCTAGATGCACCTACATTAAATGGGATTGAATCTAGCGTTGGTGGAAAAAGGGGCCAAAAAGAGAGGAAGGGTGTGGGGGGCGGGGAGAGTAGTGAGTGGCCAGAAGGAAAAAAGAGGTGAAAAAATGAGAACAAAAGAAATTAGGAGCACTTTGAAATAATTTCAGAGGCGAATTTCAGGTATCCCAGATGCGTCAAACATTAGTGGCCAAAAGGGAGGGAGGGAGGGAGGGAGGGAGGGAGAGACGGAGGGGCGGGGTGGGCACGGGGGCCCACTTAAAGTAGTGTTTTGTGGTTGAAGGCCCACCTTGAACCCGACAGCCACCCGGCGTCCAGAACCAATTGGAACACCAGGGCCCCACGATTTGACCCGGTATTCGGTCCCCTTGTAATTGGGAACCGGTCCAGTTTCGAATAACCGCGGGAACCTGATTCTCATACCACGGACGCCTCATTAGGTTCCGCTACCGGTTACCCCCTGACCGGGTGACCCGGTTTCCTGGCTTGGAACCCGGGCTACGTTGCCCGTACCTACCTACTTACGCTCCCTATCGGCCCCACCAGTCCTCGCCCCCCACCAGCCTCGCCCCCGGCTTCGCCGGGTTTTACTGCCGTTCACTGCTGGCTCATGCACGGGTCGTTGGGGCTCGCCATCCGACCTGGTCTCTGGCGTACAAGCTTGGGAAGACGCCAAAAAAACGTTACCATAGTTTTGGTGGTGAACTCCAGTAGGTACCTAGTACCTACCTAAGTAATAGTGTGGTTTTTGGCAATTTTGTGTTATAGCCAAAGTGGAGATGATCCACACGAGGGTTTAGCCAAATTTGGCTACAAGATAAATATCAAAATACTTTTTTTGAAAAAAATTGTTCTATATTTTTCACTACCTCCTTCAACCATGTATATAAACTGGCAAAATTTCTTAAATTTTGGTTGAATTTTGTCTTATTGAAAATCTCAAATCCACATGATTTTAAATTTTAATATAGCATTTTGGCTTAACGTAATATGATTTTTAGTATGGTTCTAAATATTAATATATCATTTAAAATATAGATGATTTAATTTTTAATATAGCATTTTGGCTCTATACATATAGCCATCGGAAAAAAAAGGGTTGGGAAGTAACTTGAGGGGGAGGGGAGTTTTATGGAGGAAGGAATGCAAATGGGGATGTGAATTTGGGACGACGAGCTTTCCTTTATGGAGGAACTATTACACACTATAACATGCCGTGGCGCCACAATAGAGAAACAGCAGCAGGGCTTTACGTATAGATGAAGGCGTTGCTGTCAGGGGCATTACGCTCTGCTCTGGGAAGCAAAGGCGAACCCTTGCTTCCCAGGACATAATGCTGCCCTCGATTCCCAGGGAGGGTGTAATGCACCGTCACCAGCGTATCAATCAACCCAGAGTGGTCACAAATTGATGGGTATGGTTCTTCGTCAAAATTGAAAAAAAAATGGCCTCTAGGCTGGATGGGATGAATTCGTTTAATGCATTGGTTCACGGAATAAGGAGTGATAGACCAAGAGGCCAAACCACCCATAAATGGCCACAAGTGAACCAGCACCCTTTGGTGCGACCATGAAGGATGGATGATAAGAGGTCAGCATACAGTTTTCTGTCAAGTTCCATTTCCCTAGATAGCTACCTAGCTAACCATGGTTGGTTAGATTAGTTGCCTATTTTTTTTATTATCTCCTAATATTAGCACTGTTGAGGTTCATCTACAACTGAGCTGTAAAGAAATGGCTATTTTCTTAGCGTAGTTGGAGGACACCTTAAGAAGGTAAGGTTACCTTGGCTGGGTGAGGCAAGCATCTTATGCTTTTAGCAGGGTCCTTACCTTATGAGGTTCCTTGCCAGTTCGTTACACACATTAAGGCCCTCAGATGAGGGCATAACCAGGATTCAAATTCTGTCCTTGTCAAAGGATTTTCTTGTGAAAGAATGAAAAAAATATGAAGATGGAGCTTGAGGTCCAGACCAAAAGGCCTAAGCAAAAAGTGCCTGGTGCCTCCCCCTTAGTAACAACCAAGGTGCAAACAATGCTACAACGGAGATGCATTCAAATGAATGCTAGAGATTGCATTAACACCAAAATGCCCCTATTCTAGGTTTATTACCTGAAATCTTCCTCCCACTCCATGGAAATTAGGTGTTAACTCAAGAGCCATCTTGGTAGGGAAATTGTGCTTGGGGGAGGTCCCCGAAACTACACTATCACTTTTGTGTACATTGAAGTTCATGTTAATATGTTCATGTTGTACTTTACAATGGCTAAAAGCTCCAAAGTGGGTGGGAGACATTCCCAAAATGCGAGGCTGGACTAAGCCCCTAATTTGGGAATGCACACACCCATCCTGGTGCTTTACCCTACAAAAACGAATTGGGAGGTGTGATGGATGGAGGAGTGCTACCAACTAACTACAAACAAACGACTAGTGGACTTGGCTACTTCTACTTACAATTCCATGCAGTGTGACAAAGGATCATGGCGAACGAGTCATTCCTAGGCACCATTCTCTAGGTTTTCTCAGCCTGCATGAAGATTGCACACTCACCCACCCATTCCTTTGTTTTTGTGTTCCTTGAACACAGGTCCAAGGAGCTGGGAGTCATGGATTGGCTCATGTTTCCATGATATAACTTACATACAGGGAAAATTGATCGAAGCCCAAAGTATGAAGTAGTCTTCCGACCAAAATCATCTAATCCACAAGTCCCCAAAAACACTAGACCATAGGACCAGGGTTAAAGCCAGGTTAACGGTTCCCACACAAAAATTATAAGGGTCAAGAGAGTTCACTGACCAAGGCTGATTTGAGACTCTCTTTTGCCACCCCCTGACATTGCAATTTGAGACACTATGTATGCTTCTGGATTCCATTTCAGAGTTGGAAGATTTGTCACCGTCCTTGGACAAGATAAAATTCCAAGTTAGTCATCCATTTGTTTCCACCATCACCACTACTTCTTTGGCAAAAGGATTTCCTTGGAAACTTTTGTTAGATGAACCTCGGCTATTGTGATAAACTTCATAGTCAAAAGTGACTATGCCTGTATAGCATGAGGGACAACTAGTGACCATATTATTTGAACTCATGACCATCCTAGCGAGTGTTGAGTGGTGACTAATGTACATTGGGAAGAGATTACACATTGATGTACGACTTGGGCATAAAATTTGACTTAAACTTGACCCAATGTGTGGGTTACATTTGGAGAACTTTGTGGGTTGTTGATGGATGGACATGTTTCATAGAAGTGCATGCATCTAGATGAGAAATTTTTACATCCTTTAAGGGAAGTTTTTAGTTTGAACTTTCAACCTATAATAAAAGGTGGAAACCCTTTAACAAGATGGTTTGCATGTTTGTCATTTCGTAGTTTTTAGATCGATAGAGCAAAACTTATTGAACTTAGAGTGATTTTCATTTCTAGAAATTAATTAAATTTTGTCATAATAACTTTGAAGTTAAGCCCACTTCTACTAGAATAGTATTAGGATGGGTGACTTTATATCAGGTTTAACATACTTTGGCCCAAAACACATTGACCACCTAGTATTGATTTCAACTTGAGCACTTCTTTATTGAATATTTATTTATTTAAAAAAATGAGGTTAATTACTAGTTTCAAAATTAATCTTCCAGAATTTCAACATATGAGGAGAAATTATACAAAATACACCTTTTTTTGTATTTGTAATAATAACCCAATCGCTGGGAGAATAAATATTTTTCAACAATTTCATCAAATATCAATAGAATTTTCCCTTTTTTCAACTGGAGCTTTTCTGAATTATTTTGTGCTAAACATCACTCAAAGGTAAGGTATGGCCACTAAAAGACCCCCCTCAAGAAGGTGTGAAGGTACCAATGCGGGTACTGGTACTTACCCTGGCCCAAACAAATAGCATATATATATATATATATATATATATATATGTATATTTTAATCCATGGAAATTCTGGGGCCATTGGCCCCATGATGTATTGAGAAGCGGGTGCGATTATTTGGAGTGACTAGCATGTGGTTGTTGTCAAATTTGCAAACAACTCAAATAATAATTATTTTGATATGCCCCTGCCCTCCTTTTCCATCAAAATGCTTTTGGACCCTCAAATTGGCAGCCATCAACCAATCACTCCAAAGTTTGGGCCACACATAGGTGGTTTTACTAACCTCGAAGAGGTACTCCTTTCTTTGGGGGGAAGGCCAAAGAATGTTGTGCAAATTATAAATGAAGACCCCACCATTTTATCCTTTCAAATCCTTCTTACCATTTCTTTGTTGTGTTGTGTGTACTTTTTTACCTTGTGCGCCAAAACTTGCTCTTGATGTACAAATGGCGTATTAGACAGGCTTTCACATGATGTACTAACTTCTTCTTCTTCTTCTACTACGGTTTTGTGCTTGCGAGCTTGCTCTTGCTCACTCCTTCATTTACATACAAAACACATGCAACAAGTGTGCATCACCCGCCCATGTAAATCAAACTATGTTGTCATGAACTGAAGCCCCAACTATAAATTTCGTGAGTAAATTGATCTCCATGTTGGAACTTGTAAACTTGGTCAAAAAATTGGCTAGGGTGAACCCGCACCCACTAGCGCACCAAACACAATGAATGGCGTGTGTGGATAGGAAGCACTTTTTATGTCATATTCTCATCCCATAGGTAACCATGGTTGGTTAGGATTACATATACATGTGCCTACCTAGTAGTTACCAACCGCCGTACCTATGTACATTGTATTTAGGGCTCTTATTCGGGCACTTGTCAAGGCTTTTTCTTCCGTGGGATTATACACTGGTTCTTATGTATTGTCATGATAATATTAATTTTATTTTTAATTTTTTTATAATACAGTAGTAATATTCTTGTGATTATAATAAAATTTAATGTGAAATTTGTAGGCTCCTCCATGGCAATTTTTATTTATTTATTTATTTATTTCAAATTTTTTACGTAACCAAGGTAGCAAGGTGGCCAAGGTAGCAATCATGCATAAATCAGTTTAGCCGAAATTGGTTATTATGAAAATTCGAAAGAAAAACTTGGAACATCCTTATATATATTTCTGGCTAACCTACTTGAACCATGTACAGAATTATGGAGATTTTAAATATTATATGGATTTTTTTTCTATTTTCTGGAAAAACAATCTACCATTGATTTTGCATCCGAAAAATTTCGCACCGTAAACAAATAATTAGATTAAATTTATTTTTAAAAAAAGCCCTGATCCATGTGATGTTTTTGTCAATATTCTGATGTTGCGTCATTTGGTAGGATCCCAAAAGGGATTTAGCATTAAATGGCGACAGGGTTTTAGAACTTGTCTAAATAGTTAAAAAAACTAGTTTAAATAAAATGGCTACCAAACTAAAATCAGAGTCCAAATGCAACGAAATAAAAAATTCCATTTTTTCTTTCCGATATTTGGCGAAAAATTAAAAAATTTCTTTTCGAAATCTGGCGATTTGTTTTACAAAAACAACGGTAATAACTCGACAGAATATTCCGTTGTAAAATTATGTTTTGATTTTTCGAATTTTGGCGAAATTTCGCACCAAAAAACCCTGGCTTGGTAGTGGTGTGGCCCGGGGGGCGGGTGGAGGGGGGGGAACCGACCGTTGGTTACGTACCTAGTGACGCACCGAGGACCCGGGGAAGCCAAGTGAAGGGAGACGGTTAAAAACGAGGGGAACGTGTACGAAATGTGGGGAACGTTTTCGGGGGCGTTTTGAATAAAGCACAGGGGCCCTGGCCTTTTCTCGTTGCGTTGCGTTGCCCCTCCGAACGCAAGGCAAGAAACAGACACTAGCAGGCCAAACGGGAACGGAGTAGCAGCAGCTGTGGGAGGAAGAAGGGAAGGAGAAGGAAGGAAGGGGACGGGCAGGAGGGAGAGAGAGGGAGGAGAAGGGGAAGAGAACGGGAGGAGCACGACGACGGGGTGGCAGCAAAACAAGAAGAGAACAGAGAGTCACGACTTCACAGGATTCATGGGGAGGCGGAAGCGTTGGAGGATTGGATCGCATGTGGTGATCGTCTGAAACAGGACGGTTGCTGCTGCGGTGACAGAGAAACCAGACCGAGAGAGAGAGTTTGTTGGGTGGAGAATTGGAGGAGAAGGAGAGGGGACGTGGTTTGAATAATTTATTTGGGAATGGGAATTCTGGGTTTTTTTTTGTCTCCTGGTTTTGGTGGGCCTGTGAAGATAGAAGGGAGGAGTCGTGGCTCTCAGTAGTCGTGAGGGAGGAAGTGGAGTGGAGTGGAGTGGAGTGGACGGGGAGAAGGAAGGAACAGGCTTGTTGGGGAGTTGTTGTTGGGGGTATGGATGGATGTAGTGGAGTGTTGGGAGAGAGGCTGGCTGCTATTGTTTTGGTTGAGGAGAGGAGAAGGAGGAGGAAGAGGAGGAGGAGTGTCGATGGAGTTGAGAGGTTGTTGAAATGTTGTAGAGAAGGAGGGTGCGGAGAAGACGGGGTGGTGGTGGTGGTGGTAGGGGGACGAGGGGGTGCAAGGGGAAGCGGTGGATTGTGCTAGAAAGAAAGGGGAGAGTGAACAACATAGGCGGTGGAGGGAAGGGGGAAATCGTTGTTGAGGATTTGTGAGAAAGGAGGAGGAGGGGAGGAGAATGAAACCAGGAGGAAATAGAAGGAAGGAGGAGGAGCTGCTGCAGCAGAATCAGAGGACGACGAGCTTGTATAGGTCAGTGTCATCGCCGGTAATTGTTTCAAGCTATGAGAAGTATATGGAGAGGAGGGAGGAGGTGGTTGTGGGAGGTGGTGGAGGAGGAGGAGGAGGAGGAGGATACGGGCTTCCGCCGCTGCAGCAGCAGCAGCATTCGCCAGACGTCGCCTCCCCCTCGTCTCCTGCAATCAATTCTGGTGGATATCAAGAACGCGTTTCCAAGGGACGCAAACGACCCAGTCGCAAAACTCGACAATCCTCCGATGGTTACGGATCTTCGCCTGATGCGCACGCCATTTCTCCTCCCTATCCAAATGGTTCGTATCCTCCTCTCCTCCCCTCCCTCTCTCATGCTTGCATGGTTTTTCTCACCACACTTCTCGTCTTGATTGGCAAGATCCATATCCCCCCCAAGGTAATGGCTGTTTGTAATGAAGGACACTCTCAAAGTGGTAAGGAATGTGGATTTCATCAAAATGAAGCTTTTGCTTGAGCTTGGTACCCGTCTGAAGATCATCAGCAGAAGAAAAATCATGTGCTTTAGGAGCAGCATATGGATCATGAAGAAGCTGCATCATGATCTATTGCTGCATGCATGCATTGCATCATGTTGTCTGAACAAATGAATCATCAAAGAGTTATATCTGGTTCAATTTGCAGACTAAGACTATCAAAATCAACAAAGAAACAGTAAGGGGTAGAACATGCATGTGTGCATGCATGCAAAGAGGTGAGTGATTGTTGCTGCAACTACTTTGGGTATGAAGTAGGCCTCTGAAGGGATTTATTTGAGAGAGTTTTTTGAGACAATACCTACTTTCAACTGCTGCTTGTTAACTTAGTTTGTCTATCTGCTTGTGTGATTTTTTTGTAGCAGATAACATGATGAAGGTAGGAGTCAATAAATCACAAGCAGAGCAAGTGGACAAGGAGGAACTACTGGTGCAAAGCACTAATAACTATGCATCCCTTTTGTCAAGCCCCAGTCCTAGTTCTATTCCCAACCCATCTTTTACAAAAAAGTATGCCTATGATTTTCCTGCTGGTTTGCTTGCCACATCATCGTCTCAGGCATCTGTTTCTCCACAGAGTCCTTTTGCAAATGACAGTAATTATGTACAGCTGATGAATCTCCCTCCTCCATCTCCAGGATTTCTTTCTGATTCTGATATCAATAGTGTAAAGATGAATGCTACTACTACTACTACTCTAGGGACTCTGATGTCAAGTATGTCTCCAAGATTATTCAATGGAAGCAGAAGAGAGTCATTGAATTCTCTAGGGGTCCCTGACCATGATGATTTTTCTGGTAATGGGTATGTTGATCCCATAGAACCTGCAGCTCCTGTAGCCACTTTGATGCCAGGCTTCTTATCAGGATTAACTTCGAATTCATTGGATACAAGCTCTAGGGCATCAACACAAAAATATGGCAGTGTTGACTTGTCTGTTAGCCCACACATTGATTTAGACAATGGTTGCTTGCCAAATCCTTCTCTTTCTGTGGATTCACCAATGACGCTCACATCAGAAGATGATCCAGCTGTGAAGTGTTTGGCAAGGCAACTGCCTGCTATAGGAGTACCAAAAACAAAAGTTAAGCCAGCAAGCAAGACAACAAAGGGGACCAATGATAGCATGATTTTGAGAAGGCATGGTATGCCAACTATGGGACCCAGACAACATCCTTCTGAGAAAGGACTGAAAAAGGTACCTCTGTCAGGCCTGCCTGGGTCACCACCTGTGAATTTTGCATGCACTGTTGAAAGTCGAAGTCACTGGAACCTTGTTTCTGTGTCATCTGTTCAGGAAACATCAGAAACTCCACCCTCCAGTGTTGTCAGTTCGGGATATAACAGCAATGAAGAACTCCTGGGGAGCCCAAATGGGTCACGCTCATGCTTGCTAGGATCATCTTATTCGTCTCCTCGAAGATCGGGAACAGATGGTAATCAGCCTGGTAGTACATCTGTTCATTCTACATCACCAGCAAAATTGTATCCGGAGCATTGGAGCCCTGAAGTGGTCAACAGGGCTATGGAAGTATGCCACATTTCCCATAGATTGTTGGCCCAGCTGCAAATCAGTTTGGTTGTTTATGTGATCTAGTTGTTATAACTGTAAAATATCACAATTCTTTTAAAGGGTTGTGGAGTCAATCATGGTGCTTTCAAAATATGGACTGAGTGTTAGTGTATCTTCAAATTCCTGTGTGCAGGAAGGACGTATCTTTGGTGCAACTCTTCGAGTGAATTCCCATAATCGAAATGAGGTAATTTGAGATGTCTGGTATCTAGTCTCCGGAAGACTTGGTATTGCTCTTACTGTCAGGTTTGCCCATGGCTCCAGTATGTTCCAAGAATCTTGTTTTCCCCCCTTTTGAGTGGAGCTTAAATTGCAGGACACATCTGTTGCACAACTTTTGCTGCTTGAATTGGTTACCTGATGATCTTCTGTTTGTGCAGGCATATGTTACCATTGATGGGATACCCCGTGACATACTTATTGATGGATCTGCTGCTCAAAATCGAGCAGTAAGTTTGTTCAGTTCACTAGAATTATCAGCAAGATAGTATGTCTGAAGTTTCTGCCTCCATTGCAAAGTATTTTTGTATGAGCTCACATAGTGCCTCCAACAAGTTTGGGCTAAAATGTGTGTTTGTGCTATATGAGCATTTCAACTTGTTGCCTGGTCCAGCATTTTTACCAAATTTGAGTGTTATTGACAAAGAGGTCCTCTGATAATCTCATTGATTTAAGTCCCTGAAAATGATCGAGCACTTTGCCCTTAATGTTTCATGCTTGTACCAGTTCTTGTGTTGTTACTTACTGTGCCTGTCTACTGCACAGATGTCTTCGTCCATGAAGATTGCTGGCATAAGTATTTTTCCTGGTTAGTGACCTTGGGTTATGCGTGCACAGATGGAAGGAGATTCTGTCGCAGTCTTTCTTGAGCAGCCATCTGCATGGCCCCGGCTGAAGGGTGGGAATAATAAGCAGATGAGCAATGAGCCTCGTGGTTTTGGGGAGGTTGTTCTGAAGCATTCAGAAGCTGAGAAGGAGATTGTACAATTGTCAGGCAGACTTGGGGACAATGTGCCAAGTTCTGATGGCATGCAAGAACAGCATGCATTGGGGCTCAGTTCTACTGACCAGGCTGAGAACACGGTTAGAGATCTGGGAGCCAATGCTTCAGTCCCACAGCTGCAACAGAGGAGTAAGGATGTTCACCATTTGAATTACATACAGAAGGATCCAGGAGTCAGTGGCAGTCCTTATTGGCAAGAGAGTTTGACAATCAAAGCATCAATTTGCAGCACAGGTCAGCTGGATCGGCAAGCGGAAGCCATTCACAAGATGATTCTCCAGAGCCCAAGGAGACCTTCAAATGAATCTGCTCCTGGAATAGGGCATCCTCAACAAAATGGTCTTGAGTCCAAAAAAGAGATGGGGGAAGGACAACAGCTAAGTGGAGGATCTGGAAATGTTTTGACTTTGAAGCAAACGGAGAACAATGTTGGTGTAAGATGCAGCAACAATGCTGACACAAATGGTAAAGTTGCGACAGCCCTTGCAAATGTTGTGTCACTTGTTATGTCGCTGCCTGGCAAAAGACCCGCTGGGAAAGTTGTTGCAATCCTTGAAAAGTCATTTCGGTGGGAGACTGTAGTTGGGTTTTTGGAACTCCCAGCACGTGCTGGAAACAAGTGTGGGCCAGGGAGGAGTCATGCCTTCAACGTTGATGACTCTCCCAGAAAACGGAGGAATCTGATGCTGGTACCAGTAGATAACCGTTGTCCAAAAATGATGGTGTCCAAGCTTCCTGATGATATAAGCCAGCGGTTGTGGGATGGTGATTCAACAGTTTCTAATGAGCTTCTGGCTGCTCGAGTGGATGGATGGCGGGCAGATAGTCACTTTCCAGTTGCAGTTGTTACACAGAGCTTGGGTCAAGGTGGGGAGTTAGAGGCCCAACAGAGAGCAATACTACTTGAGCATGCAATAAGTAGTGGCAAATTTTCTCCTGCTTCACTGGCATGCCTTCCAGAATTACCATGGAAAATGCCTGTTTCGGAGATGAAGAGAAGGAAGAACTTGCTTCACCTTCGTGTTTTTTCAGTTGTTCACTCAACAGCACAAGATTGTGCTCATGCACTCTCCATTGAGTCCTTGCCTAATGGTGCAGTTAGAGTTGGTATGCATGTTGCTGATGTTTCGTACTTTGTTCATCCTGGTACTGCACTTGACCAGGAAGCTCAGATGAGATCGACAAGCGTCTCCTGCGTTCAAGAAGTGCTGCCTATGTTACCTCGTGTTTTATGTAAAGATCTCTGCTCTCTTAACCCAGCTGTTGATAGATTGGCCTTCTCTGTCATGTGGGACATGAATGATGTGGGTGACATCACTAATGAATGGATCGGACGCACTGTTGTCCATTCATGTGCAAAACTCACACATGGACATGTGCAAACTATGATGGATGAGGTCTTTCCTGATTTTGAGGGCATTGAGCCCCATGAAGACATGTTAGGTTTTGAGACAGAGCTACCGCAGATTTACAGAGGTCACACGTGGATGGACTTAGTAATGGATGTACGTGCTCTGCATAGAATTGCAACAAAGAGGAGAGCCAGTCGTTTTGAGGGTGGTGCTCTCGAGCTAGACCATTCAAAACTTGTTTTTGCACTTGAGGAGGACGGTACTCCTTATGAAAGTACAATGTACAATACCAAGGATTCCAATCTTGTTGTTAAAGAATTCATGCTCCTAGCCAACATGACTGTGGCTCATGTTATCTCAAATGCATTTCCTGATAATGCACTGTTGTGTTGCTGTCCTAAACCAAGCCCGCGCAAGCTGAAAGAGTTTGAAGACTTTTGCTGTAAGATTGGTATTGATCTTGATGCAAGTTCAGCAGGGGCATTAAGCACCTCACTGAGGAACATGCAAGAGAGTGTCAAGCATGATCCAGTCTTGTACAGCATTCTGATGCAATATGCTGCAAAGCCAATGCAGTCGGCAAAATACTTTTGTTCCAGGGAGTTTAAAGAGAAAGAGAAATGGGCTCATTGTCGTCATGCAATCCCTTTGTACACTCATTTCACCTCACCAATGCAGCGGTACCCAGATATAATTGTGCATCGCACTCTGGCAGCAGCACTTGAGGCTGAAGAGGCATTAGGCAACATGGCGATGTTCATGCCATTGACCAACAGTAACCAAGCCAGAGGAATTCTGGCTGCTGAGAAGAGCAAGTTAGGAGTGCCTACTGAAACCTCATCAGAAAGGGGAGCAAATAGCATGCCAGTTAGTCAAAGGGTGCTTGCTTCAGTGACAATGAAGCACCAACTTCATGGGAGTTCAGAACTTATTTCACTTGCAGCATGGTGTAATCAGAGGAGAATGGCAAGTCGAAGTGTGAAGGAAGCAAGTATTAAGCTCAACATCTGGACACTGTTGAAGAAAAACAAACAGGTATGCTTATGTCTGCTCTAGATCCTTAAAGGGAATTTTGCTATGACATTGAGATGAGGTTTTCTGGCTTATCTCACCTCTCACTGTTGTTGGGTTCTTATGATGCATCCCATGTTGCATTGCAGGGCCTGCTGTCTAATGCACGGGTGCTAGCGTTGGGCCCAAAGTTTATGTCTCTTTACATCTGCAAGTTTGCTGTAAGTCGGAGTCCTATACTTGGGTCCTATACTCTCCTTCAACATTTTGAACAGCTTGTTTTCAGCAGAGTAGTGGAATTTGGGTGAGTATCCAATGTGTACTGATGTCATCATAATATTGGATTCTTCATGTTTTTCACCTGTTGGAAATGCTTCTCTAATTAGGGATGTGATTCTCTGCAGATGGAGCGACGCATATACTATGAGGACATTGAAGGGGTGACTGCAGAATGGTTTGAAGCAACAGGTACACTAGTCCTTGATATCTCCTCCTCAAAGAACACTTCACAAAGACGGGCCAACCAGAGTAGGAATGGAAAGCCACAGAGGACAGTTGCGGACATTGCTATGCTTGTGAACCCGACTGATAGTTCAAGCTCCAGCCCTGAGCAGGAGAGTTTTGAGGATATAATCCGAGAGGTGCAGGAAAGACTGGCTGGAAAGGTTTTCACAGATGATGTTGCACCAGAAATTTCTGGAGGTGCAGATCAGCTGGCAAGCAACGCAGACATTGAACCTACAGTCTTTCCTTTGACTCTCCGATCATTGTCAAGTGTTCCAGTTTCCTTGCATGCAATTGGGGGTGATAATCGACCTTTGGATGTTGCTGCTCGTCTCTATGTGAGTTCCTATGCAACTTCAGGCTGAGCAGTCTCCTTTCAATGCACCCTGCCTTCTCACTGTCAAGTTTCTATATATTCTCTCCTAAACCCACTTCTATATTATATCTGTAAGAGCTGAATAAGTTTGCAAACCCCAGCCTCAACTTCCATGGTCTCACTGCTTACAAGGTCCAGATATTCCACTCTGACATCCTTCATTTTTCATACCCAACTTGTCATAATTTTCTGTGTTTCTTTACCCAGTTTGTATTTTCCAGTTTCTCATCCATTCCTTCTTTGTTTCCTGTTTCTGTTGAAATTGTAGCTCTTTACTTGAAGTTGCAGAAGCTTGATTACTGTGTGTCAGAAATTCCAGCTCTGCCAGATCCTTTGATCTCCCCAAATTCTCAGGTATTTTTTCCAGTGAAAATTTGGTGGTTAATGTTATCCTTCTCCTTTCCTGTGGAGTCTCCTGTATTGTCATGGAGATGTAACAGCCTAGCACTGCCCATTAACATCCCCGTGTTTTTCACTAACTGTTCATTTCCAAAGAGTGTAAACTAGACCCATATAGAGATGGAGTGTCCAGGAACAGATCCAAATCTCATTCGGCGAGTTTCTGTGTTACCAGTTACCAGTACCTGTGGGGCTTCGGTTTAATCCGGCTTCATCTTTCAAAGATAGACAACTTTCTACTCTTGTTTCATTGTATGGTCCTTAAGCACATGCGTTGTATTCTCATTCCTTGAGGATGCATCAGCTAGACCTACAGTGTACCTGTCCAGTTTTTTGTCCTTAGTTTACACAACCAGTGCAAGGTGGTCCTTCTGCTTACCTTTGGGCATGATAGGATGTTACCAGTCTCCCTTTTCTCTTATCCAACCATCTACTAATCTGTCTGCAATTTTGTCAAATGTAGCTCTCTCTCTCTTACATGTTCTCAGGTCACATACCAGTACAGCAGATGAATGCTGGAGCTTACCACCTTACCAAAGGACTGGGAGGTGGCATCCACTGTCTCTGCCCCTTGGTCAGAATTTGTATTTGTTTAGAGTTTTAGTCATAGCAATTGGGCACAGATTGCAACAAGAGACAACCCGTTTTTTTGCGGTTGTCCATGGTTTCAGCTTTTAGTGTCCTTTCCTTCTTTCTCGAATGAAGAAAAAGTTGAAGAGACCCCTACTTTTTACTGGACTCTCCTCAAAAAACAAAGTGGACAACTGGGGAAATATGTGCAGCTGTGTGATACCAGTCTTTGGAAGCTGGGGTATGTAGTGGACCACTGTATAAAGTCATGTAGTGACAACCATAGTAGTAGGATCAGCACTTCTGAGGCAGGATGTTTTATGGAATATTGCAAGAAAAGACTTCTGGATCAATACTTGTAATCAAATATGTTTTACTGTTTTCTGGGAAATGTTCTGCTGTAAATGGAGTGAATTGCACTTGAGCCAGAAAAGGCTGAATTGTTAGCAGCAATGACTTGAAATCAGGATGTGCACTTCAAATGTGAAGGCTAATTTGGAGAGTGGAACCTCTTTCTTTCATGGTCTCACAACCATCTCTCCCTTCCAACCTCTGATGTTTGATCCTCATTAGTGTTTGTTATAGGCTGTGTTACATTTGAGGGGTTTGAAATACAAACAACCAGTGATTCTTCAAGTTCTGAAACATTTAGAAACTCGAACTGATGGTTATTAACAGAATCAAATACCCGTCCAACCAGTGTTGTGTGAGTCCCTCCTTTTAAGAGAAAACATGGTTCCAGGTCTCATGTTTTAAACTATTGGTAAAACCTCCAGGTAAAGTCCTAAAGAAATTTTTGGAAATGCCAAAACTCTTTGTAAGGTTCATATTTCTTTGCCCAACATGGCAGTTATCATGTATATAGGGTTTAGGGTTTTTGCAAGAGAATGCAGTATGGTTCAGATTGAGGGTTATCATTTTTTTTAAGCTTATTTTATTCATACGGACATGGAGTCTTTGATCTAATTTTCCTATTCTGCACACAAACTATCCCAAAGCTTTAGAAAGGAGACAACAAATTGAATAACTTGGAACAATTACACAAACCACAGGTATGTTTTGTCACACTTTGCTCTAATCTCAAAGCAATGAACAAGTGCAATTGTGACCAAAACAAAAAGTAAGAAAGGCAATAATCTACAATCTCAAAGGTTGTCTTGCATCACCCTTCAATCAAGGTGTTTTTTTTTCTTCAATTTTGTGAGGTGGGTGATATAGCAAATGTACACAAGAAGACTTAGCCAATTTTGGCTGTATGTAAAAGAGGAACAAAGGAAAAAATTAATGTTCCTATCTTAGTTTGGAGACCTATTGGAACACATATTCTAAGTATGAAAAATTCAAACATTTTTTCTTCAAAGTATGGCTTTTTGGGAACATTTTTTCAACCTTTGTCCAAGTTGCATGCATGATGACCCTTGCTTTTTGTCACCACAATGCAAAAATTTGCCACAAGAAGAAACCTTATCCTCAAGATGTTGTAGTTGAATTGCTAGATGCATAATCACCTTTGCAATTGTACTTTGTCAAAAGAAAAGTTTTAGGGCACAATACACCACCAACAAGCTTAGAGACATTCATGCCTAAGGGTGATGGCTCACTAGTATAGCCCATTTTGGGACCCTAGGACCTCAAAAAGGTCATGGGTTCAAACGCAATGATGTGCATGTGAAACTCTTGTTAATGATTACCAATGAGCTTGACTTGGAGGATGCCAATGGCTTGCGAATTTTTCTTCAATCATAATTGCTTTAGATGCCAAAAAACCACTTATACTTTTAAGATTAAAGACTCCATCACATTCAATATTAACATTGTCAAGTCAATTTTTGATACCAAGATGAGGTGATCCAAATTTTTAATCCCCAACCTAAACTACTAAAGATTAATGATGACACCAACATTAATGACCAAAAAAATTATTTCAAATTGTGAACCTACAATGCCAAGCATTTGACAAGCCAAGGACACATGTAGAAATTGCACCCCATGTTGTGACTGCCAAATCAAGGGGTTTTCAATCTCTATTGATCACATAGATAGTTGCTAGAACTATGTTTGGTGATGATGCATGTTTTTAAAATGAAAGTTGAACATGATCACTAACATATTGTGTGTTTTAGCCTAATTGCAATGCACAAGAAATGTTAAAAACAACATCAATGTCCCCACAGCTTGAACCATCAACTTTAGTTTGAATCCTTGCAATTTTAAATAAAAGTCACCACAAATTAGCAAATTGATTTGAAAGCTTAAATCCTAGTCATGTCAACTTTAAGGTAATGCATAAGGTGAAAGAAAAAATGAGTGCATCCAATAATAATCAATATAACCTTAAGTTTGGTTTCAAACACACATTGCTTCACAACATAAAGTAATGTATATGCAATTTGGCTTGGGTTGTAAAAACACAAGTTTGGCACACCAACACTTTGGAGGACAAATGCAAAGCTTATTATTGCCCATAACAAACAAATATTGCATCTTGATATTCAAGGGTTTTTTTAATCATGATGACTCATGATGTAAATTGTATTTTCATAGGAATTTTGAACATTCTAATTGTCACCTTGAAATAATACAAAATTCTTGTCACTTCTACCTCCCCTTTCCAAATTATAGTCTTTTTATTTTCAATAAGTTTTGAACACATTTCAAGCTCACCTCTAAAAAACCAACATGGGCATTGGCATCGTCAATAGCATATTAACATGTTTCTGACATGGCATGGCCAAAACTCATTCTTAAACATGGGCATGGCAACCAAAAGGGAGAACAAAAAACCAATGTTTGTCAATGTACTGATCAATATACTTAAATTGAATCCTTCATCTTTCACGTAGGTAATTACTTTGCCAAGCAAATTGAATGAATAAAAAATAACATATCTAGTTTGTAATGGTTACACCAATTGTACTGTGCAAATCAAATATTACATAGATACATCATTGGGCTCCCATGAACTAATGATGAAGTTGACATCCAAAGATTAAAATAAGTTATGTTTGTAACACATGAAACAAGAAAAGTTAAAACATATATTTCCTTGTTTTTTGTCACATTTGAATTCATTAGTTGTTATCAAGAAGGAAACACTTTGTTCATGCCCACATTCATGTAGAAATAGACACGCCAACAATGGGGTAAATGTATAGCCTAGTGGCCCATTTTTAGGTAGATACAGCTTTCACAAGAATCATAACCAAATTTTTATATATGATTCATATGGATATGGTTTCAATTTTTAAGGTTTTCATTAGTGTAATCTTTCACTATTTTAGTTTCAGTCACTTATAAAACCTCTTAAAACTAGATCAAAACCCATATTGAAAAATGTTGTTATTATTTAGTCTTGTGAATCATTTTGAAAATCCTAAAAGAAAATCCTAAAAACCTATAAATTCCATAAGAATAAAAGCCCATTTAAGTATTTCAATTATGTACCTATGGGGCACAAAAATTTGAGAAACAAAAAAAAAAAAAATCATTTCAAAAAGACTTTTGAAAACAAAATCCAATTCTGACCTTTCAAAATTCATAATTACCATTTAGTTAAGGTTTTACAAAATAAGATTTCAGATTTTCCTTTATAATTTAAATTTTCAACCCATGTTTAATCATAATAAACAATTTGGAGTGGAATTCAATATGAATTTTTTAATTATTTAATAATCCAATCAATTGACTAGTCCAAATTTTTTATTTCAAAAGTTCACTATTGATAATGAATGCATTACTTTCAAAAAATAATTGTGCAAATGTTTTCATAATCAAATTGTTAGTTTAAAATGAATCACCATTTAATGTATTTAACATTGAATCACTCACCATTGGCATTGAAACACTAAACACTTGCAGAAATCAAGCTTGTGATGCAAAAAATGAGCCACTTTACCTTGCATTTACCCAATGAATTTTCAACACAAGACAAAAGATGATGTCCTTTTACAATGTACAATATCAAATCCTTAAAAAAAAAACCCTGTTGCACAAGGTTTTGCACAATAAGGTCATTGGTTAAAAAGAAATGTGATTTCAAAAGGATGCACAAGTTTCCTCTTCTTTGAAGCTTATCTTTAATCAAAAGATTCTATCACTTTCTACATCATAAACAACCCCCACCTCCTCTATACCTTCAAATATTCATTATATTAAAAATGTGTATTTTCCACAAACTTGTGCCTTGTTCTTCCCTTGGGTAAAAATCCTAGCATCAACTTGCATTAAAGCATTGTTGATACGAATATTTTATTTTCCAACATTGAATAATAATACATACAATTGTATTATTGGAGCAAGATTTTTGTCATTATTTATGTAATTCAAACTTATGTAATGTGTTTCATGATGCAAAACTATTATTGTTAATTATAATAGGCACAAAATAATATCATTCCTAAATGGACATTAGTTCAAGTTAGTTATAGTGGACACCAATAGATTTCAGTCATCAATGGATGAATGAAAAACCACATAATCATTTTGTTCGTTTGTGAGCATTTGTGCAAAAAACTTATGTGAACAAATAGTTGCAATAGCACAAATTTTAAATAAATATACATTGCCATATATGGTGAGGTGTGTCTAATGCAACTATTGCAACTTGTTTGATAACTTTTATGTTGTAGAAATACTTCAAGTTGTAAATAGTCATTGTAACTCAAAAATATAATCGCAAGCTTAATTGCAAAACCCCCTATTTAGTAATAGGGTTTTTTTAGCAACCTTTGGATTAATACTATGTTGGCCCCAATTTAATTTTTAGAGAAACCAAAGGTAGACTAAATCAATTTAGTATTATTTTAAAATTATTAGTTGCATGATTGTGAACTCAACAATCCTACTACTAACAAAATGAAAGGCTATTGGGTTAGGAAATAAACTACTAAAAGGTACACAAACTAGGAAGAGAACTTCCTTTGAGAAGGTGGTCTTGCTTTTAATCCAAAACTACCAAAATTAGCAACTAGGAATTGGAGTTATTAAGAACTTTAAAATAAACAAGAAGGGAGGGGTTGGAAGGTAATTATCTTCTAGTCATTGGAAAGTATCTCATCTAGCCATAACTACAATTTCAACATGTTTATTCACTTTGTCGTAACTACTACATTTCACCAAATTGCTTGTAGACTATTCCTATCATCTTGTTGTAGCTACATCCTTAACTACATCCAAAATTAAAATTGGATTAAGCAAATTTTTATTTTGAATTTCTTAATACATCATTTAGTATAATTTAGAATGATTACCATACCTTAAAAATGTCAAAACATAAACATATCTACTATAATTTATAGTTTTCACTACACCTTGGTGCCCATTTTGGTTCTTAAGTTTGTTTTGATCCAAAGTTTCTAGTGGTCCCTTGATACTAATTGCCTATTAGTTTTGAATTTTTGCAAACACCTATATACCACGACCCAATTGGTATACAAAATATTTGGTACTAAAGCAAATTGGTTTTAACATTGCTACTTAAAAACTATTGTTCTATATCATTGAAATTTTATATTATTATATAAAACATATTTTTGTTCATTGTTAAAGCATGAAGAGATTTGAAGAGATATTTCTATTTTTATATAAAACCAAGCACTTAAATAAGGTTTTTGAGTTGTGTTTCAAAACTTTTAAGAACATTAGTTTTACATTGAAAGTATGATATTTAAAAATAATAGTGATTTAAGCACACATTATTATTTAACAAGCAAATCAAGACCATAAAACATGCATTATAATATTCATAATGGACGCTCAAAGTTGATATTCATTGTAATTTCGGAATGAGTCCATCATTTTATCAATCTTGATTGTAAATAGGCCCATTGACCAATAACTTGGTGATGAAATTTACTACAAGATTTCCAAAGCATGGCCTACAAATGCCCTAAATATCATAGATTTCCTAATATTGATATAGCTTTATGATGATTTTTATTTTGTTTAAAATGGTCAAACACACTAGAGTTTGTGTACTTACTCTACTAAACTCTTAAGTTGTAATTACATAATACAAACCATATCTTCAACAAACCATGTTACACAATTTTGCATATGTTATTGAATGAGACAAAAAGACCATGAACAATGTGAGAAGATTATGGGTTGCCATTGAAGCTTTGCTTGTTTTGAAACACAAATGTTGAAGTACATCAAATTGGAAAAGACTACATGTACTTTTCAACTATTGGAATATGTTGAAAATGAGTGCACTTTCAACAATTTGGCCTTGAAGTTTAAATTTTTCATTTTTTCATTTTTTCATTTTAGACTTGACTATCTACATCTTTTGCTAATAATCTTACGTTATGTAAGAACTTCCCTATTGGGCTAGAAGGTGAACTGGGTTAAATATGTGGAGAAAGTTGAATTCAAATCCAGTGAAGCAAATCAAATGATTTATTAACATCTCCACGTGCCAAACACACATTATAAACATAAAATAAATGGAGAAAATAAACTTGAAATCACTTCAAAACAAGTTCAATGGTTTCTTAACTCTCCACATGCCAAAAGCACATTATAAACATCATCAAGGGGTTTATCTTCCTTATATGAATTATTTCTCCTTCTCACGGGCGCTCGATATTGTATAATATATTGGCTTAATTTATGCACGCAATTCAACAATTTATGTAACTTTGAATTAGTGTATTTGTTTGTGTGGTTTGGTTTTGTGTGGGTAGAGTATAATTGGGGCAAGCCATGAGCAATTGTGTTGTATTGCTTGACATTATCTAAGGCTTAACAATGAAGTGGGGTTTAGATTTCTTACAAGCAGGATTTGTTTGGGTTCTTTTGCTTTAAAAAAATTTCTTGGATGTTTGTTGTATTATTTTTTAAAACCAAAAAATTAACACATAAATCATATAATAAATTAAATGTGAGATTTGAATTATATGCAAAGTTATTGACCATACAAAACTTACCATACCCAAATGATTGTTACAAAAAACAAGAAAAATCATAACAAATAGGCCATTTTCAATAAAATCCCTAAATCTCTAGCAAGTTGACTCCAAAATTATCTCAAAATATTCAAGTGACATAAAATAATTCCAAAACACATTGATCCAAGATATTATACCAAACTATATATTATGGTACTTGAAATTTGGTTGTTGTTGAATTATGTTTAATAATAAAAAGAAAAATTTGACTAGGCTTCAACAAATTGCCGTCATTTCTCTATTTTTTTGGTTCTCCCCTTCCCATTTCCCATTTTTCTCTTTTCACCCCCCCCACCAAATTTGTGCTCAACATCATTCCTTTATGGTTGCGCATCCCTTTTTTTTCCCCCCTTTTTTTCTTTTTCAAATTCTATTTCTTCCCATATCACATTGTTCACCATTGTTTCTCTTCTTCTAGTTTCTTCTTTTTTTCCATTGACACTCTTTTCCTCTTATAGCCTTCTTCTTATTTGCACTACACTATTATTCATTGCTTCATCCACTTTTTCTCTCATATCTTTCTCCATGACCCTCCTCCTTTTCTTTCCCCGCAGTTTCCTCTAATACCTCATACCACACCATTATGGTAAATCAAATTATCATTCCCTTAAATTAGATTGCCAAATTCCCTTCCTCCCCCTCAAACACTTGGAAAAACATGTTTTTTGGCATGTAATATGTGGGTTTTCAGCAAAAAAATTGGCACTTTGATGAAATTTTAAAAAAGAGAAAAATTGGGAAAAAATTTGGTGCAATTTGGTCTTCCATTTTCTTCAAATTGGACCCACAATTTTTAGAATAGCTCTACTTTCAAAAAAGAAAAAATCTAACTTGGGTACATGCATTCTCAAAATAATGGGTGGGTGGGTGGGGGGGGGGAGTGGTCTAGAATGAGGTGATAGCTGAGTGCAGCCTTGGATGGCATTTTGGGAATATCCCCCACCCACTGGGTAAAGCATAGAGCCTAACATTGTGATGTGAACCTTACACATAATTAATAAATGAATAAATAAAGAAAAAACACTCAGAAAATGAACAAGAGAAGGAAAAAAAAAGGACCTTACACATAATTAATAAATAAGTAAATAAAGAAAAAACAGTCAGCAAAGGAACAAGAGAGGGAAAAAAAGAATGGATCAAAGTCCAAACAAAAGACCATACCTCAAAACGCAAAACACAAAAAGGGGAGCCTTAAGAGGAGAAGTGAGTAGCATGAAGCAAGTCATGCAAGGAGATGGGCAATACTTACCCGTGCATAGATGACAAGGCATAGGAGAGATATACACACGCATAATCTCACTCTTAAGGAGTAGTGTAATGTGCCTTCCGAACTTACACACTAAAGAAATTTCTTCATTCAGGGTAAAGCCCTCGGAACGGGACTTCTTTATGTGGTGTTTTCCCATGATGCCTGGTCTCATTGGGTATCATGAGAAAAAAATTACAAAAAAAAAGGTTGGTAGGCTTTTTTAGAAACAAAACACCCACCTCTGCGGGTATTCCACTTTTTGAAAAGCCTTCCGCTTTGTAAGGCACCCTTTCAATACACTAGACAAAACCGGGTATGTTTTTACAACTGATTTACCCGCTTGAGCAAATTGGTCAAGGACAAAATTTTCAAATTCAAATTTTAACATATTTCCAAGTACCTAAAAATAAATAAATAAATAAATAAATCTATTTTTGTCAAAAGAAAAGAAAGGGAAAGAAAGAGAAAGAAAAAAAAAACCCTGTTTGAGCTTTGACCAATGTGACTTTAAAAAAAAAAAGGGTGTCTAAATTGGAAGAGAAGCCAATGAGGATGTGCCACGTATGAAAATACTAATCCTGGAATGATTGTGAATATTCGTCAACGCAATCAGTTTGGAGACTCTTCCGTAAGTGAAAGAGCCAGACGACATTATCCACTGCAAATACGACATTCCGCCTGTTAAACCGTACGACAGCAAGGCAAGGAATGAGACATTCCGAAGGTAGAATGCGCAATAGGTGGCCACTGCTGACTAATTATCTTGTAAGTGGTGCCCTAATCTGTGCCACGTTGCCGCCGTGAATCCATCCGGACGGCAGACATTGACACCAGCGGTCCGTGACTTCTCTAGCCAATTTTTTCCCGTCCGACCAGCCCGGTCCGTGACTTCTCTAGCCAATTTTTTCCCGTCCGACCAGCCCGGTCCGTGACTTCTCTAGCCAATTTTTTCCCGTCCGACCAGCGGTCCGTTTTTTGTTTCTGAGTTGCTAGGTGGTAAGAGGCAAAGTTGTAGACGCGTAGTCTCGTGCTCTGCTGCGTCTCTGCACTTCCGCTTCTTCATCTTCTTCGTCGTCGATTTGCACTCCGTGGGAGTGGATGCGCGAACTTCGTCCACTGTTTTGCTTTTGCAGCTCCTTTTGTTTTTTTTTTTTTTTTTGTTGGGTGTTGGTGTTTTTAAGAGCCAGGGTTTAGGAGCCACTGTGATCGGGAGGAGACGGATTTGGGAGGTGT
>Ga0116227_10002417_pt1 | contig 42559 bp, 39 predicted proteins | sample S1TSphgellanicum_FD_89693 | JGI IMG/M metagenome (GOLD analysis project Ga0116227, IMG submission 89693) | Host-associated microbial communities from peat moss isolated from Minnesota, USA - S1T2_Fb - Sphagnum magellanicum MG | ecosystem: Host-associated > Plants > Peat moss > Unclassified... | reverse complement strand
CCCAAAAAAAAAAAAAAAAAAAAAATCCTGCCCAAAAATGAAATTCCCTTCTAGTCTTTCAGATGGAAATTCCGTTCTATAAAGCTCATTAGTTTAATACTATGAATTTCCAAGTCTTTTTAAGTATGTAAAAAGACTTGGAAATTCAGCTACTAACCTTGTTATGGGGTTGATTAAGAGTTATGATGAACATAAAACAAGTTTCATCCAATCTTAAATAGGGTTAGAGTTCTCATCAAATCATAATAGTTATTTATTAGGGTTTCATAAAAGAGTCATGATGATGATGAAGGTAACTAAAATTCATTTCAATCTTTAAAAAAATATAGTTAGTTGTTGATGATGATGATGATAATGAAAAATCATTTCATCCAATCTTAAATACATTTTCTTTACTTGAAAGATAAATCCAAAACTTTCATCCAATATTAAATGGGGTGTGTGTGTCTTTTAATGAAGTAAAAATACAACTCTTACTAACTTAGGTACTAACTAGGGTTTATAAAGAGACATGATGAAGGTAAGCAAATTTTCATTCATTGTTAAATGAAGTTGGTGTTTTCATTAATTAATCTAATATGTAGTTATTAGGGTTTATAAAGAGTCTTGATGAAGAAGAAGGTAAGCAAAATATTCATTCAATGTCCAAAATTAGGGTTAGGACAATTAGGGTTACCTGGTTGAGTTCACTGGGGGCAACCTCTTTTTGTTTTTTTTTTTTGGGCGACAAACAAATTCTGGAAATTTTTGGAAATTGTTTTTCTTAGTGCAAATTCGACTAATTTTGTTATAAATTTGGAAAAATTCGAACAGAAATTTCGGAACCACAAATTGGGGGGAAAAAAATCTGGTTTAACTTGGGGGCTAGGTTTTTAAAAAAAAGAATAATAATAATAATAATCGGTTGTTTTGGAATAAGATGGGGTTTTTTTTTTTTTTTTTTCAATTTTTTGATATCGAAAATTTGGCAAAATCTGCAAAATTTAGAAAAATCGCTCGAATTTACACTAGAAAGACATATATATGGCTAAACTAATTCATCAATGTATAGAAATCTGGCCAGTTTTCTTAAAATTTGGGTCAAATACTGGCTATAGAAAATCTCAAAAAGCACATAGTTTTAGCACTTTTCTTTGTAATATGACATTTTGGCTATATATATATATACATATTTAAAGTAAAACTTTAAAACATCCTTCTATATATATTTGGCTAAACTACTTGAACCAATGCATAGAAACCTGATGAATATTCCTAAATTTTGGGTCAAATTCTGGCTATTGAAAATCTCATAAAAACACATAATGTTAGCACATGTTAGTTATAATATAGAAATTTGGCTATATATATATGTATATATAGCCAACCCACCAAAAAAGAAGGAAAAAAAGAAAAAAAGAAAACAAGAAAAAAAGTGGGCTGGTTGTGGGCGAGAAATTGCAGTAAGGCAGTTGCAGTAAAACAGAGTTGCAGGAGCGATGGTGGCCACATTGAAGCAAAGGGCGGGTGCGTGCTGCAGCCTGCTCTTGCTGCTGGCCTGCTACTGGGTTGCAGCAGCAGCAGCCAGCTATAATGAAGTATAAATGGTTGTCAGATTTGGGAGTAAATGTGTGCTATGAAAATGGGAGTGTTATGAAGAAGTAAAGTTTGTAATTAAGTAGCTGCTGCTGCTGCACGGAAGGAGGAAGCTAGCAACTGCCTGACTATACAACTGAGCAGGTGTGTTGTACCCTAATCAAATTGTTGCAGAGAAATTGGATCTTCTTCAGGACACCCATCTGTTTTTCTGCTCATCAATTCCATTCTCTTTCTTGGGGTTTGGTTTCATGGGTAGTAGTAGCAAGTAGCTTTCTTGGGTTTTGCTTGTTTCCTGCCTTCCTTCTTTTTGTTGCACTCAATCCTATTTTGACGTTACATTTGTTGCATCTCTTGTCTTGGTTTCTTTCTCAATGGAGAGTGAATGCTCATTCGATGATTTGATTGTTGGGTTTTGTTGTAGCATCAGCAGAGCCAGCAGTAGTGGTGGTAAAACAAAAATGGGTTTCTCTTGTTGTTTTATATAGTGGGTTGATGAGAGAGAAGAAGGAAGAAGGAGAAAGAACGAAATAACAATAAGAGGAAGGAAGGAAGAAGAATAAAGAGAGAAGAAGGAAGGAAGGAGAAGAAGAAGAAACAACAACAACAAGAAGGAAGAAGGAGAACTTGTGGGTATAGTATTTGTTGTCTAATATGGAGTCGTCTCTTAATAGGAGCAGCAGTAGCAGGAGTGCGTCTCATGGCGGTGGAGGAGCTTCGGCGTTGGTGTTGCATTCCAAATGGACAGCAGCAATGTGCCTCCTCTTCAGCTCAGTCTGCTTCTTCGTCGTCTACGCGTGTGTTCATTCTTTTCAAGCTGAGTATCATGGAGCAGCAGCAGTCGTGGTGGGTTCTTCTTCTGCATCGGGAATTTGGAGCTCACTGTCAAAAGTTTTGGGGCCTGTAGTAGTAACTGAGGAAATGAAAGCAGAGAGGAATAAAGCAGCAGCAGCGCGAGAAGCTGCTGCAGTCGAGGTGAGAAGACATGATGAAGCTCTTGGGTACTCGAGCTCGGCAATCTTCAATACCATGAAGATGGAAGCTGCAGGAACTGCAATTCGGATTAAACTCGTACACAGAAACTCACCAGAGTCACCCGTGAGGAAGCAGTATGCAACACAAGTGCAAGCTTTGGAAGAAGCAATGGAAACAGACGCACACAGATTAGCAGGCTTCAGAAAACGAATGCTCCTTGCTACTGCCGCTAACGGTGGTTCTCCTTCCAAGCTCGCTGCCGCAGCAGGAGGAGTTGCGGCTTACGCGAGACGTAATGCCGTCGTCGCTGCTACTACTGCTGCTGCTGCTCCTCCTGGAGCAACAACAGCAAACATTGAGAACCCGAACGGAACACCACCCACAGCACACAACTTCCACACGAGCGTGTTCTCTGGTTCAACGCTGGGCTCAGGTCAGTATCTTCTGAGCTTCAGCATCGGAACTCCACCCCAGAGCTTCTTTCTCGTCGCAGACACGGGGTCGGATCTTATCTGGGTACAATGCGCACCTTGCAAAGCTTGCTACACGCAAACAGGACCCCTGTACTCCCCCTCCAACTCCTCGTCCTTCGTGCCAGTCCCTTGTTTCTCCAAGGAATGCTTCCTGGCTCCCGCACCAGCGGGTTTCCCATGCGACTTCACATACCCAGGAGCATGCGCATACGAGTACCAGTATGCAGATTCCTCAAGCACAACAGGAGTTCTCGCTTACGAGACTGCAACGCTGCAGGACTCGAGCTCCAACTCCAGTGTAGAAATCGGAAAAGTGGCATTCGGATGCGGGAATGAGAATCAAGGAAGCTTTCAAGGAGCAGCAGGAGTGATGGGTCTAGGTCAAGGTCCGCTCTCCTTCACATCACAGATCGGTTACGCTTATGGCAACAAATTCTCCTACTGTCTTGTGAACTACTTGGATCCGGTTTCTGTTTCCTCGTCGCTCATCTTCGGGGACGAGAGTGCGATGTCGTCTTCTACCACCAAGCACCCATTGCAGTACACTCCGATTCTCAGCAATACTCGCTCTGCAAGTCTGTACTATTTGGGTATCGAGCAAGTGAGCGTCGCAGGATCTTCTCTCAACATTCCTTCTTCTGCATGGAGCTTCGATTTGTTGGGCGATGGCGGAACGACGATAGACTCAGGCTCCACTTTCACATACTGGGTTCCTGCAGCTTACGACCCTATTCTCTCTGCTTTCAAGCAAGCTTTGTTGTCGCAGTACCCAGCAGTGACAACTGCAACGCAGCAGCAGTTGCAGACATTCGATCTTTGCTTCAACATCTCGGGAGTGGAGAATCCAGAGTACCCAAGTTTCAGTATTCTGTTTCTGAATGATGTGAGCTTCTCTCCTCCTCCTCAGAACTACCTTGTGGAAGTTGCTCCTGATGTCAAGTGCCTCGCCATGCAAGGTCTTCAATCCGACTTTGGCTTCAACACTATTGGCAATCTGTTGCAACAGAACTTCCTTGTGGTGTATGATCGCCAAAGCTCCATGATTGGCCTTGCTCCTTCCTCCTGTACAACAAGTTCAGAATGATGATGGATTGTTCAGCTCCTCCATTGGCCCCATTTCCTCTTGCTTCTGCTGCTGTTCCGTAACCCTAATTTTGTGGGGTACAAGAGAAAAGAAGAATGTACACTTCTAGTCCACATGTGAGTTTCCCACTTTTCTTTTTCTTTTCACATAATTTGTGTCTTCTTCTATGCAAATGGGTTTGGTAATTCTCCAGAGATTCTCAACTTCATTTCTCAGAGTTTTGCATTGAAATCATTTACTGGTATCGAGAAGGATTGGTGACATGCTTGTGGCAGCAGCTGTAAACATATGTGCTGCTGCCAGGGTATGAGCTTTGAAGAGATTTTTTTGAGTGACATTTGTTGTTCTGCATGATAAGGATTTCAAGCAGGTGCAGTGCTCATCTCGCACTTGTGATTCTTGAGAATCAAAGAATGATGGGTCTGTATTTGAGCAAAGCATTTCAGATTCCTGTTTGTAAACTTATCTTCTTCTGCTTTCAGAGAATGTTATGTGTGTTGATGTAAAAGAAGATTTCAGGTAGTGTAAAGAGATATGTGTTTTTTTTCTGTTGCTTCTTTTGAGCTCCTTCGGGATCTTGAAGAAGCTTGGTGCTCAGAGGATTTGACTGCTGTCCGTTCACAATGAATATGATTTTGGTTTTGTTTCTGGAGCTTTTTGCTGTTGTTTATAGAAATGTAATACCAACTCATTTTGTTTCTTTGGCATTGAGACAGCTTCTTGCAGAGATGTCTCCTTCCTTGTACACTACAACAGACATGTATCCATCATGACTCAGATTTTTCTTGACAACAAAACCCACCCAACCAAAGATGAAGTATTTTCAATTGCTTAGCCCAACCATGTCAGATTGCAGAGGAGGATTGACAACAAGCATCAAACTGGGTCCAAGGCAGCAGGAGGTGTGCTTTGTTCATGCTTCCATTTCAAGCACACACATCTCAAAACCACAACCTGCTCCAGTATCTGCTCTTGTGATTTGATGGCATTGCATACTTCCCTTTTCCTTCTCTAATTTGTCTTAGAAGGTGATACTACTGGAGATGTTTAGTCAGGAAACGGAATCTCTACATGTTGGGACTCTATCTTGGATCAAGAAGACAAAACTTCTTTGTCTGTTATGATTACTGCTCACAATATTCTGTCAAAATTGATTGTGATTGCATTCTCTGAATTCCTAGTGTAAATTCAGTGCAAACCTTCCTTCCTTCCTTCCATCACGAGCTTTATGAATCCTTTGTGCTGCTGCATTTACAGTACATATCTGAATATGCTGTAGGAGCAAGCAAGAATATTTCTCTGTATTTCATGGTCTAGAGCAATTTTGACAGAGTTTTATTGGATGGATATCTCTGGAGCAACTTTGCAGGGAAAACAATCTTAGGAACTGACTAGTTATATCATTTGTGGGTTGAATAATATGCTAAAGAAAATGTACAGTGTGGATGCAATGCTGGTGTGAGTTTGTGTGGTGTGTGTGTGTAAATGTTGCTACAGCCACCAGCAAACTATGGCCTCTCTAGAAAAGCTGAGAATCTCTAAATGGGGCAAAATGTATGAGTAATTTCATACAGTATTTGCCTCTCAGCTCAGGAGACCAGGCTTTCTTTGGTGTTGTCTTATACAAGAGTATCTAGATGTGCACTTGATTGTGAGATGATTGTTGGATGGCAATTTGGGTGTTGGGTCACAGATTTGTTGATGTTACTACTAGTTGTCAGTGAGTGCACCATTGTTCCCATTTGCTAAGCTTAAGAAAATTTTCTCAAGAGTGTTCTGGCTTATACTGTAGTCTTTGATTCCTAACCTATCTTTCTCCCTTTCTAATGCACAAAAGGCTTTGGACAGTGAAAAGGCTTTCTTGGGTAAATGATACTCTACTCTTGTCATGTGCTGTTCTTCAAGTGTTGACCCTGGAAACTCCAGTATCATGAATTGATGCAGAGACTGCAATGACTTGGGACTCTTGCATCTAAGCTCCACTGTGTAGCCTGCTACCGAACATCACCAAAAGATGTCAGTTTGTGTTCTGAACTGTTGTGCAATTCTAAATGTTTTTGTTGAACTCCTGCTGCAAGGTATTCTAATGTCAACTGTTTCTTCAAGGATTCCATCTCAAGGAGGGAGATCAAAGGTAGGGATAGGAGGAAGAAAAGGGTATATGTACCACTGCCAAAACATGACTTGATCTGTTGGATGGAGCCCAAACACACCAAGCTGCCAGCAACCATGATGCCAATTCGATTACATAGTGCTTCACACTCTTCCATGTTGTGGGTTGTCAGCACTACACTAATGTTTTTCTTGATCACTGCATTGGTTATCAAATTCCACATGGCTCGTCTGGTCAGTGGGTCCATCCCACTACTGGGCTCATCTAGAAACACAACTGCTGGATCTCCCACCTGCCAAACCAAACCACCCCCTTTTTTGGTCTTTCAACACTACCACCTGAAACAAAATGTGAGAGCTTGGAGAAAGAGGATGAAAAACCTATGCAAAGAAGGTACAGATAGAACACTAGAAAGAAAGGAGAAGAGGTACACACAGAACAGGTACCATTGCAATTGCTAAGGCTAATTTGCGCTTATTGCCACCACTATAGGATTGAGTGATTTGCTCTGCATTCTCTTGAAGTCCCATGGCTTGCACCAAATCGTTTACAACATCTTCAACTTTGTCAGCAGGAACTCCTTTCAAGCTTGCATACATGTGCAGATGTTCTCTTGCTGTCATCAAGTCCAGCAGTGGATTGAACTGCGGACAGTAACCCATTTGCTTCCGGGCTGCTGATCTCTCATTTATGATGGAATGCCCATTAATAAAAACATCACCACTTGTTGGTGCTAAATCACCACTCAAAATTGAGAGTGTTGTTGTTTTTCCTGCTCCATTTACACCCCTAAATAAAAAAGAATTCCCCCATCCCAGTACAAAGATTAGCACAACATGTTGCTACTTGCAGTCAAATTGCAAGACAAACCTCTTGAATGAAAATCCTAATTTTGAACTTAATAAACACAAATGCAATTGTCTACCATCATGTTAGAAAAGCTTGAATTCAGTCAAAAGTGCTTGAGAAGCTCACTCTCTTTGTATATTCTCTAAAACACTTGCAATGAACAGTATTTTTTAGGTATACTATGAAATAATGGAATTTTGAAAGAAATATTTTTATTAAAATTGAAAATTATTAGCATATTTTTTGATTATATGAAGTGACTTTGCTGGGGCCAAATTGTTGTTGGACACTTACAAGAAGCCAAAGCATTCACCCGGAGGAATACCAAGTGACAAGCCTTTCACAGCTAAATGATCCTTCTCCAAACCACCACCAGGATGTACTTTTCTAAGCTCCTGTATAATCACTGTATCTTCCCCAGCTAAACCTCCTTCCACTCGCTTGCGCTCATTCCTGACATTACTATCCTCTTTCATATCCCTTACTGTTGTAACACCTGTGTGATGATGGGAGGAAAAAAAAAAAACAAACAAACAAACAAACATTATAACTAGGTTTGATTTTTCAAAGCATGGACAAAATTCAAGAACTAACTAGATTGGAAGGCAGCTTTTTGAACAGGAAAATTCAAACAGACAACAACACCAACCCAGTACCTGATTGTTGGGTGAAGATCGTCATCGGAGATGATGCATAGAGCATGAGGAGATGATAGAGGCTGAGTAATGCACCATTTTCAATGAGGAGAGTGAGGAGAAGAAAAGCAACAGCTTGTCCTATCATCAAGACAAGAGATTGTCCAAGCACATCCCATTTGTAAGGATTTGCATTGCCATCTCCCTTCAATCCTGTCTTGAGATCAAGAACAGCCAAGTTGCCAAGTCCGCTTGCCAAATTGAAAGGAGGGAAGAGCTGATACATGGGTGTCAGCTTGTCATTCAATTCCTGCAATCAAGCTCATTACCCACCCACCCATCACACATAAAGGGTAGATATTGACATTCATCCCATTTATAATCAGGTAGCAAAGTATTGACACCCTCCCAATGCAACGGGTATAACACAAGAAATACAAAGAGTGACATATCTGCGCAATGAAATTACCTTAGTGTTGTTTCCTAGGGAACTCATCAAAGTACTACTGACATACATACCGAAACCTGTGACAAAATGTATTCCTGCTATTGCAACCTGTGTTTGACAGAAAAAAAAGGTTAGCCTCACAGCACCCATTTATTTTGCTTGCACAAAAGACATGTCTGAAAACTGGGTACCAAAGCCATGAGACACAAAACAGTAGCGATGCAGCCATGCAAAAAAAATTGTTACAAAATTATTACAATTTTACAATCAGTCTCTAAAACAGCCCTAACCCTAAACCCTAAACCACGTGCCAGCCCTTCAGCATGGAAATTGTACATACCTGTGCATTAGCAGGGTTGTTGAAGGCGAACGAATAGCAATAAGAAAGAGGGATCACTGACAGTCCAAATGCCATGAGGAGTGAAACTGCAGCTCCAGCTTTTGTCCAGGTACCAATGTATGATTCATCTCGGTATGCCACAAAAACCAACATGGTGATACCCACTGTAGCTGCAAAGTTTGCCATATCCCATGCATATGTTGCAATCCAATAGGAATATGGACTTGCTCCACTCACCATCTAAGCTCCAATCCAAGAAAGCAAAAAGGGGGGAAAAAAAAACCCCAAGATGGTGAGGTCATGAGTTTGTAATGTCATAGCAAAAAAGAACAGAAAGCACTTACTACAATTCCTAAAACTGAATCCAAAAGCTATTGTTGCCTTCATCATGATAATTGAAATTGGACTTAGTGTTCATTCCTATACTATGATGGAGTTGAGTTCATGATGAAGAATTGTTTTTGGTGGGCTTGATCATGAAGAAGAAGCCCATTTTTTAAAGAGTGTAAATGCTTTTTTTACCTGCAATAATTTGGCTTTGACGGATTGTTCTTGTACAACAAACACAGCAAAGCTTGCTGCACAATAGGATAAAGGAATGAGCACAAAAAGAGCAGCCAAAGTTGTCAAAATGGTTTGTAAACGTAAGGCTTCATTTTTGGTAATTGGGAGTGGGTGACTGATTATTCTCATTGAAGCCATGGAGTTGTTGAGACCCACTCGTAGCCTTGCTTGTGCCAGTTCCTGAAACAATGCTGGTAGTGTATGATCGGAAGTTGTGTTATGTAGAAAGGTGATGGGAGCCGAAATTCCATGCCCAGATTTGGTCTGGAAGAAACTCAGATTGCAAAGCATTTTGTTTGAGTTGTCATGATCATTGACACGAGAGCTTGTCGTGTTGTTGATCTTCCCACTTAAATTGGTGAACTTGCCAAAAACTCTTTTCACATCTGTCACTTTCAAGCTACTGATTGTTGATGTGTCAAACCTTGGCCACAAAGTGTCATTGAATACAAGCGCACCTGCCAAATGATAAGGCAAAGAAAGATGTTGAACTTCAAAGTTTCTTCAAGTTTTTTCAACAAATTTTCTTTTGTTGGGTTCTTCCCAGATATGATGATAATAATGAATGCTGAAGCAAACAAGGAGTATTGGATTTGGAGCTTTACCATAGTATGCAGGTGTATGCCAGAAAGTGTTAAGAAGCCATTGGCTAAGTTGGAGGCTATTGTTGATACCATCGTGTCTTTTGCCTTTGATAAATTGGCTTCCACCCAAAACTGACACAAACTCAGGTGGAGCAGCTCCAACTACAGGAATAATGGTATCATGGGGTATTATAACCTCCTTGCTATTGCTGCCACCTTCAGGAGGCAAAAGACTGTAAATTTCAAAGCTTAGGTTTAATGGTGGGCCTGCAGGATCAATATTCAGTTTCAATATGAGCATCACAAGTGCAATCGCCATGACAGGGAGCAGAATTGAATTCACCAATCCCTGCAAAAAAAAAAAAAGACACTTCTTTTCTCGTTAAGAACTTGTGGAAAGGAAATATAAATAAAATTAGAGTGTCTCTCTCTTCATCATCAAATGATCATATAAAAGTGCGCAACCAATTGTGGAGTCAACAACCATTTGTGTCTAGTTACTAGTACCTTTATATCACGCCTTGCTATTAACATACGCTTCTTGAATATCTGACCAAACGCACGTCCAAAGCTGCTACTAGAGTGCTGTTGTTTTTTACTCAGGGATTGAGTTTTGTAGCTTGACATTTCTACAGCATGTACATCATCATCATTCACAGTAGCATCATGAGCTAGGCTTTTTTGAGTTGCTCTCTGTGTTCTGCCAGCTGACAACCCATGATCTTGCTCTTGATGGCTCTTGAAGTGGACTGCTGTTGCATGAGAGCTTGGGTTCTGACTTGAAGATGTTATACTGGCATGACTCTCAGGATCAAATGATGGAGGAGGAGCTTGTGTTTCAATTAGGCTAAGACGCATCATCTCCTTCTGTTGCTGTTGGTTATTACATGGGAGCGTACAAGACAATGAGCCTACAGATCTGTACAAGTCGTGATGGTCCTTGTTTGATAAGCGCAGGAATACATCCTCCATCGTGGTCATGGAAATGCCATAGTTGCCAATGTGAAGCTCCTCAAGCCGCGTTTCCAGTTCATGAAATAACTGAGCAAATTCACCCTTGTTGGAGAGAGGTAATTGGAAGGTAAGCCCTCCTCCTCCTCCAGCTCCAGCATGAGGAAAGCTCACAGGAACTTGAGCTTGAGGAACATGATGCAACACCAAGTCTGCAATTGCTGAATCACTGCAGCAGGCAGCACTGCTGCGTATCATGCTCAGGTTGTAGCCAACCCCAAATTTGGCCTGCTCAAGAATGTGTCAAATCAGAAAAACAAAAAACAAAAAGGCTTTCATCCTGGTACTGCTGCAGCAACCCAAATCTTTGCAGTAGATTTTCCAGAGCCAAAGAAGCCTAACCCACCCATTGTCAGCAAAAAAAAAAAATTTTAATTCTGCAGCTAGCTGTGAACAAACTCAGAATTTTTATTTGTTTTCAGGTAATTTACGCACAGTTAGTAGTACCTTGAGGAAAAGACTGCTTCCACAGCATTGCAGGCGACCCTCACTCATAATTGCAATGCGGTCACATAGCAGATCAGCTTCATCCATGTAATGGGTGGTAAGCACAATGGCACGCCGTGACTTAAAGCTATGCAACAACTCCCATATACTTCTCCTTGACTGTGGGTCCAGTCCAGAAGTGGGTTCATCCAGAAAGACTACTCTGGATCCACCTATCATTGCAAGGCCCACCTGGATCCCATTCCATCCCAGACACAGCTTCATTGTTTTTGTCAGTAATAAGTCCCACTCTGGGTCACAGCTTCTGGAGGCATAGAAAAAAAAGAAAAAGCAAAAAAGGGGGGCTGTTGTTATTTGTTGTGTTCACTGCTGTTTTTTTGCTTTTCTTAGATTGCATGATCTCACTTCAATAAGTGGACAATTTGAAGGGATTTGAGCATGATACTTACCTGCAGCTTACGCTGCATGCCTCCAGAAAGACAGGAAGCACGTGAATTTGCCTTGTCTTTCAACCCAAGATTGATCACCATTTCATGCACTGTCTGTTGTGTCTGAAGCTTAGGGACTCCCTTCAATGAAGCATAAAGCTCCAAGTGCTCTTTCACAGTTAAATAGCCAAATAGCACATTCTGCTGTGGACATACACCAATTATCCTGTGTAAGCAAGCAGAGAGACCCATCATTTCAATGCCACAGTCACATACACCAGCTGCCACAGCCCATTTTTTTGTTCCTCAAAATAGACTGCTCAGCAAAGAACCCAAAAGAATTGGGGTAATTAAGATTGAGGAAGAAAACCTTCGGATGTTTTGCATGTTGTCTTGAATCGAATGACCCCAGATTTTTGCATCACCAGAAGTGGGTCTGATCAATCCCGTCAGCATTGACATTGTGGTTGACTTGCCAGCACCATTGTGACCTAGTAGTGCTGTGATATGGCCCTCAAAAAGGTCCAAAGTAAGCTCATCAACTGCAATTTTTCCACCCACAAACACTTTCCTCAGCTTCTCAATACACACTGCTGGCAGTTGACCATCTGTTGACAAGTATGGTTCTTCTATGTCTTCCTGCACCATTGTCACCACCTCATCCACAGGTATAGAGTCTGACAATCTCTGCATCCATGCAGTAAACAAAACTCTGTGGGTAAGCAAGCACATGATCTCCCCGAGAACCAAACAACACACAGACACAAACACACACTTAATCCCAGGATTCACAACACAGCTGGGCTCAACAAGGTAAAGTAGACTATTGCAACCACTTTGGCCATGAGACAACAATATTCAACAAAGTTTCAAGCTGTTGTCTAGTGTACCACCTCATAGCTGGCAGAAGGTCCTGCTGCTACACCCAAAACACCACCCTGCCAATAGGAAGGAGCAAACAGAAACCATGGTGGTTGCACTGCACCATACTCAGACGGAAGGACCTGCTCCAAGTACCTGTGCAAAAAGTTTCCAAATGGGTTCTTACAAGCTTTGTTGTAAGTCTAGCTCTTACATCTTAACCAAACCCAGTTCTTCAATCCCACACACCGACTGACAACAAGCAAGACTGTGTGAAGAAGATGGTACTAAATTTTGTGCCCATCTGACAAGGGAAAAGAAATTCCTAAATTCTCAAGTTTTGAAAGGCAAAGTGCTCAAGACACTTGCTTTCAGCTGTGACTTCACATCATATATGCTTACCAAGCCAGTCCAGCATACACAATCAAATCCACAAGCAACAAGAAAAGGATCCAGGCCATGGAAAATGCATCCTCCATGATATTCACCCATCTCAGACCATAACCTGCACCCTCATATAGTGCCACCAGGTCCACTCCTGCAACACATCCAGCATACAGTTAGAGCAGATCCATCCACACCCAATATAGATATCTAAGCTCATACAAGTGTCTACAACATCCAGAATCATGTGCAAGTTCTTTCCCCAGCCCCCACCCATAAACATGAAATACAGGACAATGTACTACATTGAAGATGAATCAAATGCAACCACATGGACAAATCAAAGACTAATCTGTATATGGGGTTTGTGTGAGAGTGTAATTCCTACCAAAGGTGTAAGCTGAGGGTGGCAGCAGAGAAGTTGCAGACTTGCCAAGAATGGCCTGTGCATGACTTGTCTGAAAGAAGATGTAGCGTGGCAATATGGCCGTAAAGTGCACAAAAGGTGCAACTATTGCTGCCAGCTTTGCCTTTGAGAAGAAGACTGAAAGGAAAAAACCTGCAGGCAGGCAGGCAGACAGGCAGGCAGGCTTAAAGACCTATCACTTCATTTGATCAATTATGTAGTACCTGATGCTGGAAAATATTCAACCTGAATCAGAGAAAACTGCATGCAATCGTTGTGCTATGAATGAATGAACATGTTGACCCAAGCAACTCAAAGATGTCAGAAAATTGAGAGGAGTTGAGGACTGATGTTTAGTCAAGTTACCAAATGGAATCAATGACAATGTGAAGAGGAAGAAGAGCAGAAACAAGATGCTTGGATCACTGCATTTGAGGAAAATATCCCAATTCAAAAACACCCATGATCATCAGTTTCCAAATTTTCATCGCAAAATTACAACATAGCTCATTAGTCAAGTCTCCACATTCTACTCTTTTTTTTGGCAAATTACGCAATAGATGAAATCATGTACCCAATTGATCAGATCGATTGCCATGAGTCAAAGTACTAATGATACCACAAGTTCATAAGCTCACCTCCTTGGAAATACAGTAAAAGACAAAAGTGCGGTCACCATCAATGAGATCAAGAAAAAAACAACCTACAGCCAATGCAACAATATCAATCCCACTTAAGAAACTCAATTGATTCAACAAATTGATGACAAAACTATCAACTAGATTCTAATGACTTCTAAGAATAGTGAATTTAGAAGGAAAAAGAAAGCTCATTGCATTTTGCCACTAATTAAGTATCTGCACAATTCTCATTCCTACTTTTGTACCCATCCTCATTCCTTTGACGTATATGTTAATTGGCTTCTTATCATGCCCAAAAACCAAATGATCAATCAAGAAAATTATCTGAATATTTCTGTGTTTTGTTGCATTGTAGAAGTTGAGTTGTTGGACGGGGAGGTGGGTGTCCCCAAATGGATCAAGCATTTTAGCATAGAAATAGAAAATGGGTAATTATTATTAAGGGCAGAGTTACATGACTAGTTTAAAAGCAAACATACCAAATACGTTATTAGCCATGACATAGTGAACACCCATGGTTTCAATCCCATAATGAGCATTGTCTCTTTTGCTCTGTTCTCCTTCTCTTCAACCAAGGCCTATGCACACACGCACACACACACACACACAAACAAATGGGAGCCAAGTCTTGACTTCACTTTTTGAACTCATGGGAGGGGTTAACCCTAAATCTTCAAACAAGAGAGATCACCATGGCATCTCCACACACAAAAATTCAAGGAGATTGGAAAATCCAAGCACAACAAGTATCTAAATTTCTTCATGGTCACACTTCTATACATTACATCATGACAATCAATTGAAGGAAAATAAAAAAAATATTCCAATGGCCATGTCAACAATAACTTGTTGAATGTGGGGAGGAAGGCACCGAGATGGATTAACCTTGACAAACATGCCAAGTGGATAAAGAGTTGTAAGACACATCATTAAACCAAGGATTGGTCCAACCTGCAAAATTTCAAAGACTACATTAGAATCCACAAAATGGGCTCTCTATCAATCTTTTTAAGAATGGAAAAACACCAACCCACAAACAACACTACTGAAAGAAAGTATGCACCAAAACCTAAATTATCTACAAGAGTGGGTCAGTACAAGAAAGAAAATTTCTACCTAATCTACAATTGGGTCACTACAAGATAAGATTTTTTTCTGCTTGATCTGCAATGTGGGATGTTGCTATGAGATAAAAATTTCTAGCTAAATTGCAAGTAAGTTGTTAGATTACGAAAAATTCAACTCAAATTCCGCATGGTAAAGTTTTAGAAATATAATGTCAATAGTCAATGAAGCCTAAAGAGACATACAGTTTCATAGTATCGGTTGCGAATGTATGCAGGAGTTGGGAATGGAGCACTCCACATTGGTTTCTCATATAGTGCAGTGGTTGCCTCACTGGGATTTGGAACCAAGCTAAATATGTAGGTGTTGATTACATCCTGTTTTCAGCACAAAGAGAGGATCGTTTGCTTAGGGACCAAAAAAAACATACAACAAAATGAGAAGAAGTTATAGAAGGAGAGGGCCAGTGCCCACCCACCGAAGAAGAAATTTGATAGCACAGAAAAGTAATGAATTGCACCTGCAAACTGAGAAATCCAGAAGTGTAATATTGCTTATAATAAGTGAGTACTCCTTTGCGGCGTCTATGGATGGTGTCTGTCGTTGGAGGTGTAGTTGTAAAGTTCATGCGAATTTTATATTCTATTTTTCCATTGAATAAATCCAAATGGTTCACCACAACAATTGCCCATATTGGGTTGTCCACATTTGCAATTGTCAATGCATCTCTCACTGCCTCCTACAAACACAATGTTGCATAAAATGAAGACAAAAATATCGAGGTTTGTGAAGTTTAAATTGCTAAATATGTACAAGAACAACAACAGGCATGCAAAGCGCATATAGTGAGGTAAAAATCAAAAAATAAAATTTTGTAGTGGCAGAGATTTTACCTCCTCACTCAAGAATGTTCCTCCATAAACCTCCTTGAAAAACTACAAGCAACAAGGAGAAGACAACATAGTCAAAGTCAATTTATTAATTGTTTTCTTTGTCTTCAATTCTCATTTGCATGATTTTAAATGTGACACTTGCATCATGATCATTAGTGTAAATTAACATTATGATCTACTACAAAAATCCAGAATACAAGAAAAGTAGAGGGGAAAAATATGGTTTTGGGGTGGTGGGTAAAAAAAGAAATTGTGGTTGGAGAGCAAATTCACCTTAGTTGATGTCATTAGGTGGTCCACCAATGCAACAACTTCGGTTGAATTTGGTGCAAAAGTGATACGTCCAAGTTCAATCAAGTTTCCAAGCTGTGAATCCACATCTCTCTCTCTCAATTATCAAGGGGGTAGAAGCAACAACCCAAAACTCTATGAGTTTTCACAAAATGTGACAAGCCAAAAAAAACACTTAAGATTATGAGCTAGCTTGTTTTTGTAAGGCTTTGTAATAGTAGTAGTAGTAGTAGAAGAAGAAGAAGAAAAAAAAGCAAATGATGATGATTTTATGAAGATGAAAATGACCTTAAAAAAAAACCAGAAAAAGAAAAACTACCCACAAAGTTGCCATATTTTTGTTGGATTTCCAAAGCCTCCTTGTATTGCTTCCCATTATTAGCCTCTACAATTGCACACAAAGACAAGTTACAGGGTAAGGAAAAGCTCAAAATACATGTACCTTGGTTTGTAAACTTTGATTCTAAAAACATTGATGTCAAAAGGCTTCAAGTGCATGAATTCTTTGGTGGAAGGAAAAAACTCAGAAAATGTCAAGGTCTAAACACAAGAAACTCAAAACATGGACAAGAATATAACAAAATGGTGATGGAAGAAGACTAGAGATGGATTTAACAATGGTTTTGGTATAGTTGGGTTTTGTTACTCATGAGTGTGCTTTTCACAAGCTTGTGAACTTGAACAAATTCATCAAAAGTTGGCACCAAAAGTGGTCCAAAGTAGTTGTTGAAGGCATGTATAGTTGCAGACATTTTGGTTGTGGAGTCAATGCAGCTCAAACTGAGAGCTAGAAACAATGGAGAGAAAGCCTTGAAATGCCACTGCAACGGCAAACTCGCACTACTTGTGTTGTTGTTGATTTTTGATGTCATCATTTGTTGTTGCGCAGACTTTGTTGTTGTTTCTTCTTCTTCTTCTTCTTCTTCTTCTTCTTTAGCATGTATTAATGCATCAACTAGACTTGCAATTGTATGATTATGTGTCAAATTTAGCAATGAAATCATTGCTTCCCAGTTTTTCAAAGCTTTTTCTTCTTTCATCAGCAATGACATGATTGCAAGCTCCTCTTTGGAAACTTGCTAAGCATCACAACACAAAATCAAAACTCAAAAAACATAAAATTTTCAACTTGAATCAACCACAAATTCTTCTTCATCATGCACCCATTACACACAACATTTGCTAACATGACCCATTTCCATCATTGTAAATAATTGCAATCTTAAGCTCCAAACTTAACCCCCTTTTTTGGTGGGTTAGTTGGTTGGTTTTTGCAAACTTGTTTATTTTGATAGTGATGGGGATTTTGGAAAGGAGATTGGAAAGAAAATTAAAAATTAAAAACCAACCTGGTGGTGGGTAAGTTTGGATGATGGAGGACATAGTTGAAGAAAGTTGTTAGACTTGGAGTTTAATGGAAATTGGTTCTTGAAAGATGCAAGTATTGGGATTGTGGTGTCAACAAAGACTTGGTCTTTGAAATGATCCTCCATGCTCAAGGACCATCCCCATATGAGAAGCAACATCATGAGTAGAGGACTTATGATCTCCATTGTCGTTTGTCCCCATCTCCTCCTCTACACAAAAATTAGAAAACATTAAATCTTGCAAATCCATCCCTTTCTCACCAAAAAAACCCCATGCACTTGAGCAATGTCTACTATTGGAAACAACCAAATTTGGTAATTGGGTGAGAGGTAATTGCTATTCCATTCCCCCATAAATACACTTTTTTTTTTCCTCCTAAAAACAAAAATTGTCACATAGATTGATTATTGCAGAAAGCCCATAGACCTTGAACAACCATTGACGATGGAGCATGGCTTGCAATTGTTGTTTTCCTTGAACCATAGATGGAAGCACAAAATTCTCTTCCTTTTCCTCCATCTCATTTGTCTTCTCCACATGAAGATGTGGATCATCTTTTACATCCTCTTCTACAACCACATTCTTCGTTTCCAAAGCTCCTTGAACCCTAATTGTGTTATCACTACTATTTTGAAATCCCGCCCATTGTTGTGTCTTTATGAGCTCCACACTAATTCCCAAAGAATTCACCATATGTTGTTCTTGCTCCATGTACAATATGTATATGTTTGATATTATCCACCAAATCTTTTTCCTTCTCTTCTTTCGAGCATTCAAAGCTTGTCTTCAAGGACAACCCATTTGCAAAGAAAAAAAAGACCCTTTCTCATTCAAATCTCTTATTAAAAAATGGCCCATTTCCAAAGAAGAAAAATGGTCTCAAGATCTCTATTAGTTCTCTTCTTCCAAAAGAGACCATTTCCAAAGGAAGAAAACAAACCTCCCTTGATTGATTGAATTTCCTAAGCACATATAAACATCAAATGGAAAATGATGAAAGGTAATAGAATTTGGAGAAGATCAAGAAGAAGAATAAAAAGCAATGGCAACAAGTGAGGCAAGCTTCCCCATCTTTCCATCAACTAGTTCCATCTTCTTGAAACAAACGGTCTAGATTCATAGAAGGAAAATCTAATTTCACCACCATGGGCACTATCCCCCATGTAGGAATGACTTTCCATCATTCCATCTTTCCTTTGACTTTTTCCATGTATTCCCAAAATAGACAATCTTGATTCACATAAACATAATATAATTTGACTAGGGTGAGAATTGTCCTTTAGGTAGGAAATGACTTTCCAATCTTTCTGTTAATTATTTTCATCTTTTCAAAACAAATGGTCTTCATTAGTCACATAAATGGAATTTGATTTTACCATGACCAAGCAATGGCCATCATGCAAAAAATGAGAATGATTGTATATTTTTCTTGTAATTATTTCCATTTTTTTAGAATAAAAAATCTAGGTCTAAAAAAATCGGATATGATTTTACCACAACCTGACAATGCTAATTAGGTAGGAAATGAAAGGGAGTCCATATTTCACTCAACTATTCCCATCTTTCTAAAACAAATGGTTCAAATTCACATAAATTTGGAATCTAATTTTACCATGACTAAGCAATGTGTCGTCATGTAGGAAATGGAAGCAATTGTACATCTTTCCCTCCACTATTTCCATCTTTTCAAAACATACAATCTAAATTCACAAAATCAAAAAATGATTTCACTACAACACATGACATTGTTTCTTTTGCCATTCTAATATTATTACATTTTCATATGACCTAGCATCTTGACATCTTTAATTTTTAAAAGGAAAATTCCCCTTTGTATTTTTTTTCTACTTTTAACCTTTTGTAGAAAGACAATTTTTCATCATGTTGAAATCTTCATTCTAGGGGGCATGATTTGTTTCACTTTCTTGGGTCTAACCACACTATAAGGAGCCACACGTGCCCCCTTGAACCACTGTTTTTTGTTGTTTTTAAAATATATATTCTTAAATATGTCTTTCCAAAAAAATAGAAATCTTTAATATTTTTAATACTATTATGTTAAGGTTTATATTTTTTTAAATCCCAAAATATGTCATAAATTTATTTTTTCAAATTGTGCTTTTATTGTCAAAATTGTTTTTAAACAATGGTTACAACATTTTAAACATGTAAATTATGTCTTTTCAACTCATTAGATTGATTCCAAATTTTTATGATATGTACATAATATATTCCCAATAAACTTTTAGTTATAATTTTTTTTTCTTACAATCCAAAATTCAAAAAATTAAGTGATGGTTACGATTACTAATGATACATGTTAGTATGATTGCACCTTCTTTTCATGTGTGATTTCATTCCAAGGGCCCACAACATTCTTGGACTTTGGGTGAACAACATGAGCCCAAAGGTTAAAACCCTATTGGGGTTGTTTTTTTTCATAGAAGATTTTGTCCCAAGGTCCAAATTGAGGTCCCAAAAAAAAAAAAGTATCCTTAAAGGTCAAAATTTGAAGATGGAAAATCACTATAATCATGGTAAAATCAAATTTAGATATCAAATTAGTTGACCAAATATAATATATAATTTATGAACCATTTTCGATCAAACAACTATGATTAATTGGGTTTTCAAAACAAGCTTGCACATGGCCTAATCAAGTTGAATTCTCATTGAATCCAAAATAAAAAAATTCCATTTCCTCAATTGCAAATTGACAAGCCTTGTTGTGCTTTCACCCAACATGGTAGTTATAAATTAAGTTGTCCAAAGTGAAAATTTCCACACAAAGAGCAAATTGAAACACATGTCCAAAGTAGACCAAATTGCACAAAAATGTCCAAAGTTGAACTTTCATAGAAACAACTTTTGCTACCACATAAATAGGGACAAATAATTCACTTGTGATTATAAACATGTGATCCATAGAAAGATAGATACATTTAACAAAATTGCCACAACTTTTGGCAAAGAGTCATGAACCCTTGTGCTCTTTAGATTAGCCTATGAGGTTCTTGGTATTTAACATTTGAACCATATCCAAGGAAATGGTGGTTAATGAAGGTAAAACCACGACTATTTGGACCTATGTATCCATAGATCCAAACATATTGGAAACATGAAAGAAACATCTTATGTGATTCCTTACACATAGTTGTAAACTGTTTTATAAATCAATATTAAAAGTTCAAGATCAAAGTATTTATATAGTTGTAAAGGTAGATACCAAAGGACACTTCCTTTGGTATCCTTGGAATGGACACTAATTGTCTACAGTTAGGAATACTAGTGAACTATATTTCATATCCCTAACACTCCCACTAGTTGACTACTGTTCCATACATCCATGTACGAATAGTGTCTTTGTTTTCTAGGGTCTGTTTCAACATGTTTTTCTTAGACTTCCTATAGAAAGTTCTAACCTTACTATGTGTTTGTAAACATTTGGAATGTTGTATGGTGATTATTATATGGCTTTGGCTCCCAAGTAGATTCATGTTGTTTATAATAATGCCAATTTCTTTGAGAATGTTTATAAATATTTTGTCCTTATTCTTTTGTCGTTTCAAACTTATTTTAGACATTTTTATTTTGCTATTGTGTTAGAAGAGGTTGCTTTTCACAGTTGTTCATTCTATGAATGTGATGCCCACCATATTGTTAATTATTTTGGTGACCTTGTTATGAGGTAAGCATATGTTAAAGGTGAAATTGCGACCCTCGATCATTACCATCCTCCAAGAGAGAAGGAACAAGGTCAATACCTTATTACACAACAAAAAAGAAATTGCTCTCATTAGCTTACTTTACTATAATTATTCAAGTAGTAAATAAGAAACCTACAAAAAAAAAGGGAGGTAAGGGTTTATTGTTCTTGATACCGATGGAAGCTGATGCGGGGCTTGCTACCTAGCCGACAAGGTCAATGGTCAGTTACAAAATCACTTCCACGGTTCGCCATGCGTGGTCTTCGCAGCCTATCCAGCTTCTCAAGCATCATGTTAGATTGGCTACGTACACCCTTCGGACGTGTGTGGTGGGCATGGAGGGGCGGATGAAGTTGGCGTTGTTGACGGGGTAGTTGTCAGATTTGGGCATTGTGCTCTATGGGTTGCAAAAGTTGTGCTGACCAGGCGAAGGTGAGTGCGATATCCCTGTGGAGGGGGGCGACTGGTCCGTGCTTTGGTCATGCGGGGCGTCAGCAAGGGGTGGGCCTCCTAATCTCACCTAGATGGAAGCAGGCCATGTTTTCCTTCTACCAGTTTGGCCCTCGCTTGCTTTCAACTCATTTCAAGGCGGTTATTGGCCAACATGTGACGATGGTGGTGGCCTATGCGCCCATGGATATGTCTAATGCTTCTGTCAAGGATGCCTTTCATTTGCTCATGTTTAGTTGTTTGAAGGTTGTGCCCCGTGTTGACAAGGTGGTGGTGCTAGGTGATTTCAATGTTGAACTTGGCTACAACTGGGAGTCCTTTGCTAGCACAGTGGGTCGGCATCACTTCCACCACGGCAAAGCGCCCTCTGACAATGGGGAGTGATTCCTAGATTTGGCGGCGTCTTTTGGGCTCCATGTGGCTAACACCTTCTTTCCACATTAGCCTGGGCACCTGGTTCCATCCTCCCACCCAACACTAGTATGTCAAGGACTATATTATGTGTTCCTGCAACCTCATGTGTGGCGTGTCAAACTACAAGGTCTTTACTAATGTCTGCCATGGCAATAACGACCACCGGCTATTGGCCATCACCTTGCAGCTGCATCTGCGAGTCCCTCCACAGGCAGGGGCTCTCTAGTGGGGCGTGGGATGTAATTGCCTTGCGAGACAAGCTGCAGGTAGCAACGAACTTTTGCCACCTCTTGCGTAATCAATTTACTTTGTTGTCTCCTAACCTCTTAGACCCTAAGGTGGAGTGGTCTGCATTAGATAGTGAAATCTCTAAGGCCGAGGGGCAAGTGGTAGGGAAAACTAGGCTTGTTTGCCACCACAAGCCTAGTTTCATGCAACAACGTTGTCCCTAGTTGTTGACAAACACTAAGATCATTGTGTTTTGTTGGGCTGCCCTTAAGTTGTTGAGTTACACTTGATTTACAAGGAGGCTAATGGGAGGGTGAAGAGGGCAATTGATGCTGATGCAAACTCTATTGCATGGAAGCAGGTTGGGGTTTTTGAGCAGCTTGAACGTATGCAACAAGCCGATCGCCCAAAGTAGTGGGCTCTTAGGGCAGATGGTATCATTGCCCCGCTATTGAAGGCAGGGTTGGAGCTTGCTGCTTGGCTCCACATGGTCATCTTGGCTATTTGGCATAGTGGCAAGGCCCCTGAGGCGTGGAAGAATGCTTTGGTGGTCCCATTGTACAAGGGCAAGGGCTCGCACCAATGCACGAACAACTATCGGAGAATCAATCTGTTGAGTATCCCAAGCAAGGTTTATGTGTTGTTGTTGATGCATTGTTTGGGGTAGTGTGTGGGCGGCCAGCTACATGAGGCTCAGTGTGGTTTTCGTGGTGGCAGGGGTATAGTCGATGCAATGTTTGTCTTGTGCCAGCTTTCAGGGTGGGCTCGGGCCAACACCAACTTGCAACTACACCTGGCTTTGATTGACCTCACCAAGGCTTACAACAGTGTCAACTGAGACGCCATGTGGCAGGTTCTTTGCACCTATGGTGTCCCTACCCACCTCAGCGGCTTCCTAGAGGACCTGCACTCAAAGACATAGGCCATTGTGTGGCTTGGTGGTCATTTGGGGTGCAGCTTTCCTATCACCAGTGGTGTGCGATAGGGCTATGTGGCTGCCCCTTTGCTTTTTAATGTGTTCTTGGACTTCATCGTTAAGGAGGCTTTTAGGGCGCTGCCAGATTGTGGGTGGAGGTTGAATTTTGGTTTGGAGGGGAGCTGGTGTACACCCCTGGCTCGGGGCCTTTGTCTCTTGCAACCATTATTGTGTTGTTGTATGCAGACGACATGGTTATATTTAACATGGATGTTGGGAAGTTGGTGGAGATGTTGAGGGTGGTTGATTTTTGGGTGTCTGAGATGGCCATGCGCATAAATGCTACCAAGACCAAGATCATGTTAGTGGGCAGGGGTGCCCCCCAGTTGCCTGCCGACACCCCCATCTACAATGGTTCTTTGCAATTGGTGGAGTCTTTCAAGTATTTGGGAGGCATCATCAACTCCCAGGCCAGCTTGCATGAGGCGGTTGATGTTTGTGGTGCGCGTGGGCTAGGTACTTTTGCACAGTTCTCCCATGTGTGGGGGAATCGCCACCTCTCAGTGCAAACCAAGGTGAAGGTTTTTAGTTTTTTTTATCGTTTCACACTTCGTTTACGGTAATGAGACGTGGCCTTTGACGCAACCACAAGGGGACGGGCTAGAGACCACGTACAGCAGTTGCCTGAGGTGGATCTTGGAGGTCGGCATCACTGACCGCCACAGCTTTGAACATTTGAGGGGTAGGTGCCAAGTACTCTCTTTGAGGTGGCTTTTGGCCTAGAGAAGGTTGTCATGGCTAGGGCACGTGGCTAGGATGCCTAAGGAGAGGTACCCACATCAGGTGTTGTTCTCACATCTGTGTGGTGCCAAGCACTCAAGGGGCCACCCTACCCAATCCTTTGTTTCCACAGTGTGCAAGGACCTTCAGGCAGCTGGCATACCATTCGCACAAGGGGGTTGGTATGAGCGCGCTCAGGACCGGCCTTAGTGGTGAGCTAACATTAGGGAGCTACCCATTTGGAAGGGCACTTCGGTGCCCATTTTGCAATAGCCTCGTAGGTCTTGTCAGCCGTAGGTTCGGGCATAAGCTGCCTTTGTAGCTTTTATCCGTTTGGTCTGGTGCTCATGTGGCACCATCGAGCTGACACTCTTGATAGGCATTATTTGCATGGAAGGGCTAGGCTGGTAAAGAGCAATGATGATGATGATGATGAAGGGTTTATTGTCCAAGAACAAAACTACCCTCCTCTATGTGGTCTAATCCAAGGTGTAGGGAGAAGGAAATAAAGAAATGCAACATGAGACATAATCATAACCCAAGAGTAACTACTCTCCCTTACTTTATAGTTCTTTAATAGCCTTGGATGTTGCCTAATGGTGTCTACAAACCTTCAACCACTATTGTCCCTCCTCTCACACACTTGTAGGTCCTTGGTTGGCTATGCCTACCACCGACATCACCTTGGGAGGTTGCCCTTGTGCTTCTCTATTGTTTGTAACCAACTAATTTTTTTTCTTGACCCATGCTTACTACATGTAACAATACCCTTCAATCTACATGCAACTATTTTGTTGGGTTTTTCCTCCTTGCGTTACACCATCCAAGATTGGTTATTTCCTTCCTATGGTAGCCAATAGCTTAGTACTCTAAAGGCTACCAAGGGGTATGCCTCATTACTTTCTGTCCTAAAAACATGTAGAACTATTAGTTCAAAGAAACATTATATTTGTATAATATCCACTACTCTAGCTTCCACACTTTCTAATAGAACATAAATGTAACAAAAGATATTCAAATCCTTCAACCTTCTTTCATTCAAATCACACATCAAATACATACTATAGAACTTGTCCCCTTTCTTGTTCTACCAAAGTTTCAAATGCCATAGAATTCCCCCTTGACCCTTCCTCTAATCCCCCTTCTCCATACACCACACGAGGCCCACATTGACCCTTAGAAAATAGGGCCCTTATTCCACTACTATAGAACTTGTCCCCTTTCCATTATGCACTTCCACTTAAATTGAAATGAGTGGATTGGACCTCACCAAAACCACTACATCTTCACTGAATAAACTAAATTGTGACTATTACTAAACCATTTCCACCATGTATCCATTACAATTCCACCCCACTATGCAACATAATGGATTTTTGGTGGCATGGATATTTGAAACCACTAGGCTGTGGTTATTGGTGGACCACTTCCACCATGATTTCATTTCACTATGGGGCATGTAATGGATTCTTGGTGGTGTGAATATTTTCTATTGGAATTATCTATTGGTTTAGGTATTTTTGAAAAAAAATAATTTGAAGTGTTTAAACCATGGCTTTTGAGTGTACAATTGGCCCATGTGAAAAATTGTTATGCAATTACCTCAAAAGAGTATTACACTTAAAATTGTATGTTTCATTTCTTATTTTTAATCCTTGTATACATGACATATATTTAACAAATTAATCTTGTTGTCTTGCACCACTAGACACTTTCACCCAAATCTAGTTTCAATGGAATGGGACTCAATTGTCCCATTCCAACATGTATTGATTGTAATGAAACCCCAAAAAATTGGTAGATAGTGGATTGGTTTGGTGGAATTTTTGGCAAACTAGAATTATTGATTTACTAAATTAGTTTGGTGGAACTATTGACCCTTTATATTATAATTGTTGGTCTATTGCAACTTTTGGTCTAATTGTGTTGAACTTCAATAGTTCATGAAGGTTAAGTGATGCATTAGTGATGTCCAATGTCCTTGAGGATTAAGTGTGATCCATGAGTGGTTGCACTTCAAAGTGGACATGTATGGAAACTTATACACATGGTGTAAACATGACTATGTGTAATATAGTGGTATTCCAATGTCTTTCAATGTGGGTGGTTTAGGATGTGTTTCAACTTAGGGATTGGGAAAACATGTTCATCTAACATATCCTAATTGCCATATTTTGCATGTACATGGACCAAATTACTTCCAACAAATAAGAATGAATCTTATTCATTATCAATGGTTTGTTCATGAGTGTACTTGCTTTGATTTTCAAATGCATTTGTGTTGGAACACATGCATTCAACACCTGCCTCCATAACAACAACAATGTGGGTTACATACATTTGTACTTTGTGAAAAATCATACTTGAAAATCACATCAGAATTGAAACATGACCAAAATCAAACCTAAAAAAAATGCAAACAATGTTGTATTTGTTCATTTTAATATAACTTTTTGAATCACAAACAATCATTTCATGCCATATTTTCTTGCTACCACGTTTTACATACATGTCAATCAAGTTGCATCCAATAAAAACCTTGGCAAATCCCATCCATTTTTTAATCTTTAGAAATTTATTCACAAGCATACATGCCTCTTGAGTGATTTTCAACTATAATATTTATGTTAACCATGCATTCAACACCCGATGGTAGTAAGCAAGTTGGATTACATACATTTGCATGTGGTTGAAATCATATCTAAAAATTACATCACACCCATGGTAGCGAGAAAGTTGGGTTGCATCCATTTGTATGTGCTACAAATTAGACTTGGAAATTACATCAACACTCCACGGGCAATAAAAAAATTTGGTTGCATCCATTTTTATGTGCTGTAAATTAGACCTAAAAATTGTATCAACACCCCATGGCAGTAAGGATGTGGGTTGCATCCACTTCTATGTGGTGCAAATTAGACCTCAAAATTGTATCAACACTTTATGGTAGCAAGAAAATAGGTTTGCATCCATTAGTATATGGTGCAAATCATACCTAAAAAACTACATTAGAGCTCAAGGGATCAATGAATTTTGACAACTCTTGGAAAAATATATATAGATTTGAAAAAAAAAACATTTGAAAGGTATTGACCAAAGTTCAAAGGTTAAAGCTATGATGACAAAAGCTTTTTTAAAAAAAGGTAAAACTTCAAGAAAACACTAATAAAAATGGAAAAGAAAGCTTCAATGGAACACCAAAACCCAACTTTATGGGTTGTTGTCAAAAGGAGGGTAAGGGATGGTAAGTCTACCATTAATAATTATTAGTTATTAAGAAGCCTATGGAACTAACTAGCCTACAAATTTCTACATGTTAACAACATATTTTTCCATGTGACATTGCTTTGTGATAAAGTTTTCTTTATCATGTTTGACATATATGTAGTTTGTTTTATGTGATTATTTAGGTTTGTTAACTTCAAACTTCTTATGGCAATGACCATATGACATCCCTCTTCAAAGTTGAAAAAGTTGAAGGTATGGAGGCAAGGATGACTCAAAAACTTGGTGAATGGGTCGTTTGGCTAAATATTAATGAGGTAATTTAGGGGCCCACACCATGAATGTTTTGATTGGAAAAATGTTTGTTTTTGGGTAGATGGGTATGAAAACATGCCAAGTGCATCCATACAAGATATATGTTTATTTCGAAGATGACTTTTGGTTAATATATCAATTGTAATCTCTATGGTAGGAAAATAAGATAATAGAATTTGTTTAGTAAAAAATTGGTCATGGATGAATGATATTGAACATCAATATATTTTATTATTGAATGGAATATAGGGTTTGTTGTGAGGGCAATTGCACTTTGATTATTGGAGTAAATAGTGGTTGGTGCAATTTGAGGAAACCCTAATTCATATAGTAATTTGCAGATCCAAATGACTTCAATAATTGTTTTAATAAGGCCATGTATTCAAATTAAATCGTATTGGATAAAATAATTGAGTTTTTTTTTTTGTTAACCCAAGTCACAACACCATTTGCTAACATAAAGTAATAACCTAAAATGGATTGTCTTGTATTTTTATCATTCACCCAATCCACGTTAGAAAAATTGTATAAAATATTTCTTTTATCTTGATGTTGATATTTAATTCCCATGTTCAAAGTGGCGTTAATGTATCACATTGTGTGTTTTAATGTTTGCTAATGAGTGATTCCTAGATTGGATAGAAATTAAGCCAAAGAATTAATTGTGTAAAAACAATCTGGCCGTGTACTTACATTGTTATGCATTAAGGTGCCAATTGTTTGAGCATAAGGAATTGATGTCATTTGTTCCTTGTCTTCTTGATTTTGGGGGACATTGTCCTTAGAAAATTTTGTGTTGGCTTCAAGGGGTGTTGAATCTAAGTTACAATTAAACATGTTGTAACATACAATTGCAAATTGTAAACAAGTTTCTTGCATGATCATGAACCATTTTTGTGTGTGGTTTCATATGATACAAACACGAGAATTAATCTCACCTTCATAGATCATGTTGAATTCCTTTTCAAGAATTATTTTTAATTCATGTGATAACATGACTTTAAGGGTTACCACAATGCCATAATCTACATAGATGGCCAATATTATGCAGTCTGCATTACCATAAGACTTGATATAAATCTTGGGATTAGCTTCAGTTCTTTTGAAGTTGATGTGAAGAAAGAAACTATTAAGCTTTTCATACCAAGCTTGAAAAAACTATTTCAGCTTGTAGATGGATTTCAACAATTTGCAAACCATGTTGGGTTGATTGGGAGGTGTTAAACCTTTTAGTATTTCCATATAGATGTCTTCATGCAAGATGTCATTTAAAAATGTTGTTTTGACATCAAATTGATGGACTTCATAATCGTAGTGGGTTACCAAAGCTAAGAGAATTCAAATATAATTTATTTTGACTATGGGTGAAAATGTTTCACCATAGTCAATACCAAAGAATTGGGTGAATCCCTTGGTTACTAGTCTAGCCTTATATTTGAGAATGTTGCCATTAGCTTTTGTGTTTTATGTTGAAAATCCATTTGTTTTTTATAATTTTTCGATCTTTGGGTAAAGGAGATAATATCCATGTGTGATTTTGCTTTAAGGAATCCAATTCAACTTGAATAGCTTGTTGCCAAAGATGGGCATTATGACCATCCAATGCTTGTTGGATTGAAGTAGGTTCAATCATTGCGGTTTGATAGAGTAAAACTTTTACTTTTGTGTGGTGATCGCCTTTCAATTGTTTCTATCAATTGGGATGATTTCTTACATTCTTGTTGTGGACAACTTGTATGAGGCATTTGTCGTTGTACATGACTTCGTTCTTATGTTGTTTGATCAGTTTTCCCACTTTTGAAGGTGACATCAATTGTTTCCTCTTGATCATGAATACTTAAACATGAAAATTCTTCAATAAGGTCAAGGTTTGTACTATTCACAATGTAAGGAGATGAAGAATTTGATGTAATTTCTTGTACATTAAACTCAATTGGGGAATTTGGAAAAGTGTTTTGTTATGTTGGTGAATTTGATTAAAGTGTTGGGTTTGTCATTAGCTTCAAGAAATTGGGGTCAGAAACAAAATCATCTTCTTGAACTTTCATACTTGATGGATAATGCATTTGTGCATCATAGATGGATGATTCATCAAATATCACATCTTGAGAAATTATGATTCTTTTATTTGATTTGTCCATTAATTTATATGTTTTAAATTCTTCAATATGATGTAAGAAAGTACATTCTATGGAATGAGGGTCTAATTTTTGTCTATTCTCTTTTGGAAGTAAGACAAAAGTTTTGCAGCCAAAATTTTTGGTTTGTTAATGTGGGCTTTATTCCATACCATATTTCAAAAGGTGTTTTGTTATTTAAAGCTTTTGTAGGGCTTCTATTTTGTAAGCATTGGATCTATTTAATGTTTCACCCCATATGACTTAAGAGTGAAAACACACTACAGTGACTCCCTTTGGGGCACTTTTGGGTTTAGTATTATTGTACATATAATATAATTGTTCAAAAAAATGGTACATTTAATTTTGGGTATCAATTTTGGTTTTTGGGCCCTACAACAATTATGTTTACAAAACTAATGTCATGTAGTATTATTTAAAAATAAAATAAAATTTCATTATCTATATTGAAGGATCCATGAATATATTATAATATTCATTGGTAAAATAGGGCCATAGTCTCGTTTTGACTGCACTAATTTAGCTTCATTAGTCACTAAAATAATCAATTTTAATGAAATAATAAAATGGCCCATCTAGCTATGCTTATCATCTTCTATGTGGATGTGATTTTTTGTCAAAATTTCAATTTACCACACATTTATCACATCTTTGTTGATTTTAATTTTTTTTGAAATGAAAAATTTCAAATTAATCACATGGTATCCAAACATGGTTCTTATTATGTCAAATGACATGGTTCAATGTACCTTCAACTTTTATAAAAAGTAAAAAACATTTAAATTGTTTTTGGAATATATTTGTGTTTTTGAATATATAGGTACATTGTATTCGTTTCCACAAATATACTCCAATCTCCCACTTTATAAAATGAAATGAAATAATTTCTTTTCTAATCTTTTACCTAGGTTATATTCTAACATAATATGCAAAAATATTGTGAAAATCTTTCAAAAATTTGAGGTGGCATACATTCAAACATGCACATCCTTGGAAAATAGTATAGTGTGACACCCCAAATGGGGTCACCGTAGTGTGCTTTTAGCTTTGAAAAGATTAGAATGCAAAAGCATTGTTAAAACAAAACCTATTATTTAGTTCTATTTTTCTTTCATTACTACAGAACTTGTTCCTAAACCACTATGTGTTTCCACCCAAGTTAGGCCAAGTGGAAATGACCTCATCCAAACCACTAACCCATGGTTGTTTGGTGGACCATTTTCACTTGAATGTGTGCATATTGGATTATTAATGGATTTTTAGTTGAAATTGGTGGGCTTGAGTGGATGGGAGTGGTGCATGGTGGAATCATAGTGGACACCTTGCTACAAGTTCTAGATTACTCAACACTTCCATTGAGAATCCACATGGGTGAAATGGGTTCTTTCCTAGTCAATGTTGGGTGGAATGTTGAGTGGAATAAGGATAGGTTCTATAGTAGTGCTTTCATTAACACCACTTTGTTGAAGACTATAAGGAGTAGTAAATTGTCTTGTTATCCCATGATCTTGACAAAAAATATTAAAATCATTAGACTTGTATTCACCTCCATTGTCCAACCGTAAGATTTTGATTTTCTTATGAGTTTGTGTGATTATTTGTTTCTTAAAATGTTGAAATTTTTCAAATGCTTCCGATTTATGTTTCAACAAATAAATTGTAGTAAATCTTGATTTGTCATGAATGAAAGTTATAAAATATGTACATCATGTTTGAGTATGTGTTAAAAAAGGACCACAAATATCACTATGAATAATTTTTAATATTTTTGTTGCCCTTGAAGTACTTTATTTCAGAAACATAATTTTATGTTTTTTTTTTTTAACACATGAAGGACATTGAATTAAACTCTTTTCATCAAAGGACTCTACACATCTAGACATAAATTGTATTTCTTTCAATCTTTTTTGATTGATATGGCTTAATTTCATATGCCATATATTTGTTTTATTCTTATTTATTTTGACTCTAAAAGAGTAATTTCATTAATCTCTTGCTTGTTAATTACATCTAGTTTATACAAATTAGTTTCAAGAATACATTGGGGTATTTCAATTCCTTTTAAAAAAAATTGTATACATTTACTAGGTCTAATAATGATTTCTCCTCCTGCTTGGTCAAGTTGCTTAGTCGAAAACAAGTTTTTCCAAAGGCTAAGCACATGCAATACATTACTCATTTCTTTTATTTGACCATTATTTAATCTTCTGGACACATCCCCTTGACCAACTATTTGGTGTGTGGTGTTGTCCTTAAGAACATTAGTTGTCCTTTCTCCCATTTATTATATGTCACAAAGGACTTTTTGTCATGTGACATGTGTTGCGTTTCCCTATTATTAACATACCAAATATTATCACTTCCGTTTTCAACTACCATTTGCTGTTTTTAATAACAATACTTAGTCACATCTTTGCTATTTTTTCAATAGCAATTCTTATTTTGCAATCTTTAATTGCATGACTAGGTCTTTTACAATGGAAGCATTTCATCTTGTTTTTTTGTTTCTAGTCTAAAAGAAGTAGATGTGGAGGTATTTTCTATTTCTTTCCCTTAAAAAATTTGGTTAAATTTTTTATATTTACCTCTTATGTTAAAATGTCTTTTTCCAACATATAAAACTGATGTGTTATTAGACATGTTGTTGAATTTTTTCATTAAATTTCTTTCTTGTAGTAAATAAGTAATGAAAGATTTTAATGTAAAGTTTGGTACCTTCACATTGAACTTAGAGGATTGCAAAAACTAAGGGGCATGCTTTTTATTAAGGATATAATAACTTCATCATATGAAACAAGTGCACATGTGACATTTAGTTGTTATAGAAGGGATTTGAAATTGTGTATGTGTTTTGTTACATTGGGTGTAGTCACAATAACATGTACCATAACAAGTGTAACGCTTGTTTGGTTTTTTTATGTTTTAAAGTCATAATTTAATTTTATGTTGAAATTATAAATTTTTAAATATATTTTTATTTTAAATATATCATGGGAACATGTGAATTAATTTGAAATTAATCCAATGAATAAAATATTAACAAAAGCACGCATTAAGCACTGTAATGTTTGCTTTTAAGTAGTAAAAGGACTTGTAAATGGATTTCAATTTTTTTGAAAATGACAAATTTTTAACATGAACCTTAATAAAATAGTACGAAGAATTTTTTTAATTAAAATTTTTTTTTGAAGAATTTTTCAAAAATATTCCAAGAATATTTTAAGAACATTTCCTTAAAAGCAATAAAAAAGTAGTCAAAAAATAGGCATGTGTGGCATGTGTTATCGTATTTGCACCCCCATTATCACCTTTTCTCATTTGAAGTGTTTGCATTTTATCTTTAAAAAACATTTTGGTAACTGCATCTTGGGACTCAAACAACCTATTCAATTCTAGCCATGCTTCACATACCTTTGATTGCACATGAGAAACTACATTATTGTCCAAACAATTGTTGATAATTATGAGTGTGAGTGTATCTCGTTCCTCCCAATTACTAATATTGCTTGCACCTACGGAAGGTGCAATTGGTTTGGTTTTAGTCCCATTGACTATTGACCAAAATTTTTATGTTTTGAATAATAATATTAATTTATGTTTCCAAACATGGAAATATGTTCCATCAAATTTTGGAATATGGCTGATGTCAATTTTTGTTTGAAACATATTACTGCATTACTTTAATGAATCTGTTGCATGTGCTGAGGCTAATCCTTTTGTGTTCAAAGCCATCAACTTGATCAAATGTTGAGGAATTATTGTTTTGGTAATTCAATTCTTCCACTATGTTGAAAGTAATGTTGTTAGATTTTTATATACCATAAGAACATGCCTACTTATTATGCAATTTGCTCCAGGAAATTTTTATAGCTTTGATACAATATTAGAAACATGAAAAAAACATCTTGTGTGATTCACTACACATAGTTGTAAACTGTTTTATACATCATTGTTAAGAACTCAAGATCAAAAAATTTATACAATTGTCAAGGTAGATACCAAAAGACACTTCCTTGGTATCCTTTGAGTGTACACTAATTGTTTACAGTTAGCAATACTAGTGAACTATATACTTCATATCCCTAACAAAACACTATTACAAGAATGCCCATTGTTGGGTGCCCTCTTTCCAGCCAGCCAGTTCTTGAGTCCACTGTGCAGAAGTGGGAAAGATTGAATTATAGTAAGCTTGAGACACGATAACACCAATTGGCTAGGTGAAAAAAACAGCTGAGTATTGCCATAGTAGAAAACTTGCCGACCAACACAACACAAAGCTCATCACTGAGCCAGTGCACTTGCGCACAAAGTTCAAAACTACCACAGAAGAAAACAGCATTTTCAAATTTTTATAACACAAACTAGAGTTTTCTCAAGCATTGTTGAGGTTTTACCCTTCACCCATGTCAAGCAAAATGGTGATTTCCTGCCCCCTGTGTGTGTCTTCCTTCATCTGGGAATGGAAGGACTTGAAAGAATTGCTTTTGATGATGTCCATTCTTCTTCAGCTTACGACTCGATTTTTGTAACAAAAAAGTCTGCTAGAATAATAACACCATGTAGGAACAAGACACACCCAACACCCGGGACAACTGGAAAGGATGGAATCACTCCAAAATGGTTCAAGGACTAGTATGAACTTTCATAGCAAAAGTCGAAGTTGAAGCAAATATTATCACCATTGAAGGACTTGGGGAAAATTCTGTTATCAGGAAAATCTTAGTTCAAAGATAATGCAAAGCAACTCAACTTCCATGGCAACCTATCATTGTGTGAACAACATAGGAAAATACCCAAATAATTCCAATAATTGCAACATTTTACATACCATGACATCAGTCAGAGATGTGTACAACTAACTACCTACACAACACAGGCTTACAAATTACAAATTGTGCAAAGCCAGCTTCAAGCAATAAGTTAATAAGTAGAACAACAACTTTGACACACAAATTGGCATTCCATTTTCCTGAATTTTTTCATCTGTTTTTTTAAAATGTTCATTTTACATGTGACCCATTTAAAGTGGTTCAAACCTGCATTTAAAAAAAAATTTGGCAAAATTTCAAATTGTGGTGATAATTTTTTTTGGAAATTATTGGATTTTTAATTTAATTTAATTTATTTTCATTTAGCTTGGGAAATCATAAATATAGACCTGAGACCCTGATTTAGTCTTACCATGGGATATTTAAAGTGTTTAAAAGCAACCAACAAAAAATGGGGGGTTTTTAGTTTTTACCAGGGTTGGGTCATTTTCTCCCCAGAGGGTCAGGTTCGGTCCTTTACCCATATATCCAACTCTCATCACCAGAGGTTAAATAAGTGAAAGAACTGATTCTTTGATATAACTGAATTTGAAAGAATTACAGAAAATCCATGATCACAACTTGGTATATATTATTATTCTCAGAAATTTGAAAAAAAAAAACCCATGCAGACTGGGAGTTGTCTAAACACCCAAACCTTCAAACAAATCTGAAGACCACCCAATGTGGTTTTTTTGACTGACAATAATATATAGGTCAAAAGAGACTACCACCCAACACTGACTGGCTTTTTTCAAACTTTTGACTGTGGGTTTGGGGTCACCAAAAATCCATTTCAATCAAAACCCAAAACATCCAATTCTGTAAAATCTGTTCTGGAAATTCACGTATCGAGAATTGGCTACCATAAAACATCTGGCATATTCAGTTATCCAATTTGACCCCTTGAGTTTTACCCCGAGTGTAGGGTCTTTGCATATTCCAATATCCATTTCAGCTTCTGTGCTAGAGCAGGAGCCAATATGGCCCAATAGGTACTAACTAAATGGGGAGAATCAATCTGGGTTGGACTCATAAGGAACAATAAACCTAATTTTCTGCACTTTAGTAGATTTGGTGCGGAGCATAACTTGGCAAGTGGCCATGAAAGCACTATACATGATGCCAGTGGACTACAGGAGCTACTTAGTAGGCAGTGCCTTTCAAAGGATTTACTTTTACTTTTACTTTTTATTTATTTATTTTATTGGTGGGTTTACACTTCATCCAAGGAGAAGCTAAAACTTCAAAGTAGTAGTAGTAGTATTGTATTTCTAGAGTAAACCAAAAAGTTACGCTAATTTTCAGTCCAACCCCTGAATCTCTTCCAAGTCATTTTTGTCTGTCTGGCTTTGAAGATGTGAACATTGCAAGAGCCATGCTTTTATGGTAACATCGCCTCCTCAAACCTTGATGGTAGAACATTGAAAACTTTAGTTTATGGGGCCCAAAAGAAAGGGATAGTTATAAATTATTTTTTGAAAAAAAAGAGATTAGGCTAGATTCCAAAGGCTTGGTAGAAGCAAATGACTTTTGCAAACAAAGAACAAGTCATTATTGAATGATTCAAATAAAACATAACCAACCCTTCACAGAGGTTCTCAAGCTTCCTATCGGTCCTTCTCTTGTCACTCATGATGGATAACCTCTCGCTTTTTTTTGGGTTGCATACATAATTAAAAAAAGATGTCAATTATGAGTTTTTGTCCATTGAGAGGATGATTATATGTTTTTTTGTCATTCTACAAATGAGTTACACAATCTTTTATCCACCGACAAAAGGGTTATATAGTGGGATTGCTCAAACCTCTACATGGTAGGTTATGTTTGGAAACCCGTGGTTACCATGAATAGTCTTGGTGCTTATGGGCCTTGAACTATTCATCGTAACGGGCGTGCTCTCAGAGCACAGGTTACCTAGTCCATTGACATTTTAAGGGTTTCACTTTAAACTCACACAACAACATGGGTTGGAATTAGTACTTTGCTTAATAATAACACCTAAGTGTTTGTTTCTTCACCCCCTTTGACAGAAGACCAAAGTGGGGGTTGTTATTTAGGGGAATCCATATACTACCAAGACTGAACAAGGAGGCATCACAAACACGCTGGCCGTGCCAATAGATAAGATGTTGTACATCTACCTACTGTGTCCACACTCTGAACACCAAAACAATCCGTTCCAATCTAAACAGTCTAAACACTTTCACCAAAGAAACCAGTCCACTTAATATGAAACTGGTTCACATCAACATGAGTCTCCTTTGACAACAATTTTGCACACTCACATTGACATGAGTCCTCTTGTCAACTCATTTGTCAAGGATCCAAACATGGAAGAAACATTCAAATAAGAGGCAAAAGATTCCCAAACACCTGGTCTTCTTTTTTTTCTTTTAAAAAAAAAATGTGCTTCAGAAAATACTGAAAAAAGTATTACAATAATTGCTTGCACAACTCAAAGCTCATGATGAGCTTGACCAGATTCTACCAGTACCAAAACATAATACCATTCATTCACTGAAAAAAAAGAAAAAAAGACACTAATTCAAACAGAAGAGAGTCAGTGGACTCAAAAGTTCTAACAATCCAAAAGCCATGGCAATTTTTCTTTTTTCCAAGAAGAGAAGAAGGGTTTTTGGCATGTTTGCTGATTTATGATAGCTTGGATGCAAAAGCCCAAGAGACCAATTTTTTTTACTCTTGGGTTTGACAAAGAGCCGAGGTCTAGCCTGTGTGTGTGTTTTTTGGTTGGTATCCAACTAGAGAAATTGACTTCTTCTTCTTCTTATTTATTGCAAGAAAATTTGGTGATCCATAATATGTAATGTATGTCGGTGAGGCAAATGATTATTTGCACTTCATAGTTACAGATCTGCATCTGTGGACTCAGGGCAGTTTCGGGTATTTGTATTATCGCAGCCCAAAACGTCTGTATACTCTCTTGAGATGGTGAAACTGTCAAAGACACTGCCATCTTTGCTGAGCTTATACTCCACCAACAGATTCTGATGGTCAGATGCGGTAAGCTTCATGAACCCGTAGTTTGCATAGTCCCTAACCAGACTCCAAGTGGTATTGAGAAGACCTGGTGTATCAAGTCCTCGACCTCCATTACCCGACACAATGTGAATTGTTGCATTAAATGTCCCAGCGAAGTTTTGTGTCTCTGTACCCACACAATTGTTCTGCACCCAGAAGAGAAAAAAAAAAACCAAACAAAACCATCCCAATTTCTTTGCATCAGAAGTGAACCAAGGATTGAAGCACATGGACCCAAGTTCACACATGGATCCAAGTTCACAGATGGATGCAAGTTCACATGGACCCCAGTTCACATGAACCCAAGTTCACACATGGACCCATGTTCACATGAACCAAGTACATGGCGAGTTGAGGAAGGGGGGAAATATAAGAAGAGAACCACCCATCAAGGATGGTTTTGGATTGTAGTTTTGAGTATAGAAGCATTCAGAGGCATAGTTTCTTACTTCGTAGATTGGGCAAGTACGCTCGTAGGTATGCACATGGCCATAGAAAGCGAGATCCACTTTGTGAAGTTGCCATAGCTTTTGCAAAGAATCATGAGCCATGGGTTCTCCAAAGGAGCCAATGACTTGATATTCAGCACCTGTAGAATATCCGAGCACACGATGCGCCAGGAAGATCAACCATGGCTGCTTTGACCTATCAGCTGATCCCAGACACTTGTCCAAGAAGTTCCACTGCTCAGTGCCTTCCCTCCAATCCTCTTCTGAGGCTCCTACACAGAAGTGGAACATTCCATAGTCGAGAGAATACCTGGTCCAAAGAAACAACAACAACAACAACAACAACCAAAACAAATAAAAATTTGGGCAACTTTGAAAAACAAAATCCACCACCTGATGAGATTTCTAACAGTACTAGAAAGGTTGATTGATTTTCTCAACATTCACAATGCAACTGAAATTGATCTCAACCATATGAAGCTCAACAATTCATACCACTCCTTATCCTTGGTTGCTGGCATGGCATGACTGGTGCTGTAAACAACGCCACATTCACCTCCTGAGTCCGTAGTCACATAGAATGAGCCTGTTCCGGGCCAGTCACGCTCATGGTTTCCACTGTAGCCATACAATTTTACAAGGAATTGTCCAACAACAAGTTGCCACATATTATTGTCCACCAAGTTTGTCAAATCTCTTTTGGCCCACTTCCTCCATGCATTAACCCAAAAACAATTGACAACCAAATTTGTTTTGAAGAAGAAGAAGAAGCATTTGGGTACCTATCAAATGGGATCATCAAATCCCCCGACAGACAATTGGAAGGTTTCCTAATATAGATAGCCAAGATGGAAGAAGAAGAAGAAGAAGAAGAAGAAGAACAAGAGCTAACCTTGTAAGCATCCAAGGGACACGACTGCTAATGTTGTTGACTTGTTCTATATATTGTTCCCACTCAAATATATAGCCATTGGCATACACGATATCTCCATTATGGAATACAATGTCAATGTCATCAAGTTCCTTCACGAGTTGATCTGTGGTAAGGAGAGCTCCAGGTTGAGTGTTGTAGTACTCGTTTGACCCATCTCTCTCAAACTGCATTTGGCACACAGTTTTTTCAAATTTCTGGAGGGTGTCAAAAAAGACAAACGAAAAACTCAGCTTACTTTTATATTATAACCGTAATTTAGCTCTTTGCTTTTCAAGTATTCCAATGCAGCATTGTGTAAGTGGTTCATTCATTTAATGGCAAGGATTTTTTCCTTCCCCACTTGTAAGTATTTACCTTGCCCATGTCGCCAAAAATGATGATTTTCTGCACAGAGTCTTCACCAGGGAATGGAGGGGACTGAAAGTAGCGCTGGATGTCCCAGACATATTGTCCATTCTTCAGCTTATGACCCACTTTGTAATAGTATCTGCCATGACCCACCAGTTTCAGCACATTTCACAAATTATGGCTGGAAAAACATGGGAGAAAAAAGTATCCAACCAGCTAGCTGAACGATTGTTAAATTTCAAAAGGGCAGATTGGGTGCATGGATTTGTACGTGGTATCAGGCCCTAGGTTCTTGAGGAAGCCAGTATGTGTGAAGCCTGGGTCTCTGTACCCAATAGTGCTTGCGGGTGGACCTGTTCTCCAATAGAGGAAAAAAGAAACACAAAACCCAAAGCTTAAAACAAAACTCAAAAAATGTAAGAAAATAAAAAAATGGACGTCAACTCTTGCAATATATATATTATTAAAGGATGGTGAGGAATATGTACCGCACATATCTGCTTTTGAGAAAGTCAAGGTGACAGCGGGAGTTGTTGTCCATGTGGTATCATCCTCAGATTTCCATAACACAATTGGCTTAGCAACACTTTGGCTATACCCACTTGTCCATGTAACTGTAATCTGTAGATGATGAGGTACATGTTAGAATTCCATGTCAATAAGTACCACAGAGAAAAATAAAATCAAATGGTAGCAATGTTTTCACAAAAACCATGGATGGATCTCAGGATTCGGGGTAGCTGAAAAACATGTTTCAAGATCTTGAGCAATCACAACATTTGAGAGAGACAGAGAGAGACGTGATGTTGAGAACTTACTGTATCCCATTCTTTTCCAAGTGCCAATCTTGGCCACACAGGTGCATTTGGATTTTTGAAGCTGATTGTGTTGGAGACAGCTTCAAGAACAGGCTGTTCACACCCCATTCCATCTCCCCCAAAAAAATTCATAACTGAAAGTCCATCAGCAGCAATTATATTGGAAGAATTATGCATTTTTATGATTTTGCAAAAAGGGTTTGTAAGAGAGTTTTGTGTGCTTTTTGGGGGGCAAGAATATGGCAAGAAAGTGGCATACATTTGTCAGATCACCAGAGAAGAATCCAAAGGCAAAGTTGTAGCGCTGGTTGATCAACCGAAATGTGAGAGATCCTTTTCCAGTTGAAACATAATTTGTTGATGAATAGTTTGCATATTGGAACTGCATGACCAGCGCCCACCCACCACTCACACCAAGTCAGTCAGTTGTCACAACTCCTGAAGATCTAGAGAGAATTCCCATGCTGGGTCTTGCAGAGATTCATTCATTCTCCCACTGTGATTGCTAACCTTGATAGGAGATGAACAGAGATAAGGAGGTGTATCATCATTGTTGGTCAGGTTCAAATCTGCCAAACACTGTGATCCACTGTGCACAAAACAAAAACCCATGCAACAAAATCCCAATTTCGAAACTGAGTCAGTTTCAATGCAGACCCAGCAGCATCGCATGAACAGCTACCATCTCAAGTTACTACTGGTTTGCGATAGGTACTCAATTTTTGGAGCTATGGGATTCATGGGTACTACTATAAGTGGTCCTTCTCTTTTATGGATCCAAGTGCAAACAAAGCAGGCTGGATTTCTCTCTGTTTCCTTTTGATATACCTACCAGAAGCTTGAGAGTGAAAAATCAGAAAGAGATTCCAATCAAAACCCGTACTTGAAATTGGCAGGGGAGAAAACTCCGATCCAGTCAGTGGCAGCAGCATCTTTGCTCTTATTGAAAGTGACTGTCACATAAGCATATGTACTTCCCTGTACAAAAGATCCATGATCTAAATATGTGAGCCATTCTGTGTCTGGTTCACGGAACTACTCAATCAACTTTGTGGGTAGCAATTTTTTTCAGTCACAAAGAAAATTTGCACCTGTCTTGGGTGTTTTTGGACTCAAGCAGATAGATGATGATGAGCTTGAATTATTTGCAAACAAAAAAATCCAAAGAGGAGGAGGAGGAGGAGGAGGAGGAGGAAGGGAGAGGTGCTTCTTCTTCTTCTTGACTTACATCTGCACCAAGAACCTCAGGACTAGCACTGATCTTCACAGAGGGACTGATAGCAGTCAGCTGCCGGTGCAGACCAATGCGAGACAAAGGCTGCAAATGATCGAATTTCACTTCCAGTGGATGTCTTTCAGCATGAGCCACCACCACTAGCAGCAGCAGCAGCATCACTGCAGCTGCTGGTAGTCTAGCTACCAAGATTGAACCCATGATCAATCGCCTCATCACCACACAAGACGATTGATGAATCTGCACTCAACCAAAATATTCACAACAACAAAATCAACAAACAATGTCCTGTGAAATAAAAAAATCCAAGCTTTCCATCAATCCTCTTCCTTCAGATATCAATTGCACACGACAAATAATGTCACAAACCAGATTGAATAATCTCCTTCAAAATGAATTCCTTCCAAAATTCACCAAAGAAACCAACGTCCAATTTCCTTTGCAACCCCCCCTCCACTCCACTCTTTTCAAGCTCAAAACTCTTCCAAACTCTTCCACGAGGAAAAAAAATAAAATTGTACCCTTTATGCAACTCAACCCATTCAAGTTCAAATTCTTTCTTTCTTTCTTTCTTCCATGAGAAAAAATAAAAATTCTACCCCGTTTTGCAACCCAACCCATTCAAGCTTGAATTCTTTCTTTCTTCCATGAGAGGAAAATCAAAAATAAAAATTCTACCATTTTGGCAAAACCTTTGCTAAAGTAGAGCAGGTAGGTAACTAACTAGTAGACTCAATTTTGTTGGGGGGAAGCTGAGACTCACCAGATTGCAAAAGAAAAGAGCAGCAGCAGCTGCAGCTGCAGAGAGATAGGGGACTCACAAGCTTTTGCACAACAACCTTGAACCAACCAACCCAGAAGGGCTTCCTTTGTCTTCTTCAGTTGACATGGCTATTGGGGATGAGCAGCTACTGTATATATACAGCAACACTAGTGCAGCATATTCCTCATCTATCCTCCCCAAGATCTCTTGCACCTGCCTGCCCCTGAAACTCTGCAGGTTTTATCACAAATTTGTTCAGGATACAACCTCCATTCAGCCACCCACCATCCCCTTTTGTTCACAAATTTCTCCCTCCCTCCCTCCCTCCATCTCTCTCTCTCTCTCTCTCTAAATCTCTGAGCTTCACAGTGGAAAGCTGAAATTGGGTATCTAAGAACTGTAATACTGTGCATTTAGGGGTGCTATTATTTTTACCTTTTTTTTTTGGGGTTCCTTTTCAGGTGATTTTTTTTTTCTTTCCAAAATGGCCCAAAAAACATTTTTTTGGGGTTTTTTTTTTTTTTTTTTTTTTTTTTTTAAAATTAAAAAAAATTT
>Ga0116227_10002416_pt1 | contig 42575 bp, 36 predicted proteins | sample S1TSphgellanicum_FD_89693 | JGI IMG/M metagenome (GOLD analysis project Ga0116227, IMG submission 89693) | Host-associated microbial communities from peat moss isolated from Minnesota, USA - S1T2_Fb - Sphagnum magellanicum MG | ecosystem: Host-associated > Plants > Peat moss > Unclassified... | reverse complement strand
CGAATTGCCAATGCGAGGGCATTTTCGATATCTACGTTTCAAGACCTTTCCAATGACATCAAGAACACCCCAATGCGAGGTGTTTTGCCCCTTGCTGTCGAGCTCTGAACATTCGGGAGTCCCAGAAGACTCCCAACCTCCAACTTTTCCAAGTGTTGGACTTCACCCCCACACTTGGCCAAAGTGGGGTTGCGACATACATGAACTATCCTAATTGTATTATTCTAAATGCATTGCTAGGTGTTTAATGAACTATTATAAAATATCCTATGTGACACCATTGATTTGTGATAAGTGGGTGTTTCAAAAAAGACTTGATAACTTTAATGTATTGTCAATTAACTTTTAACCAAATTATATTCATTGTTTTGAACTTCTCAAAGTCATACACCAAAGTGATGACAAATTTGCTAAAGTTCTAAATAGATCTTTAATTGGAACTCCCAACAAAACAATGATTATATATTTTAATCAAATATATTACATTTTCCTCCAAATGAACTAAATTACCTTTACATATATTACACAAATACATCAACATAGACTTGTAATCATTATATTTTCTATAACACAAAATGACAAGCACATGTTTTGACAATAATGAACACCATGACACATGTCTTAAACATTTCAAACAAAAAAAAAGACCTTTGAGAATTAATAGGTTTGCCTTCAAAAATCCAAATTAAAGGGGAATGCTAGTTTTATTATATGTGTTCATAATTATGCCACCCATGATGGGTTGTTCAATCTTGATAGGCCAATGGGATTTTCAACATGTCATGAGATTGCATGATAATGAATCCCATATATGGATTTAACAACCCTAAAGGAGGTTCTAGAATTAGAATGCAAAACCAATATTTATACATAATCAACATTCATCAAACATTGACACTAATATCTACAAAATCTAAAACATATAAATAGGTGGTGATTCAAATCACTTAATCACATGAACACAATACCCAATCCAAATGGTTGCAATTCATACAATTCATCAATCACAAGGCTTGACTCTTGACTATTTGACGTTTGATCTCACTAGAATACACAATTATGGACTTACTTATACAATATTATTTTGTATGTAAAACATTACATTTACTCACACCATTTGCTGAAAAATAAAATAAAACTTGATAAGTGCATTTAGGATGAAATGCATTGTTAGGTGTAATGGCCAAATTGCACTTTTTAAATTTGAACTTCAAAATATTTCAAAAAAACACACACCATAATTCAATATTTAAAACTAAGAACTATATTATGTCATTATAAAAACTAAAAACACAAAATACTACCACCTATCCAAATAGGAATCCCTCAAAATATATAATTCTTCATGGAAGCAAAGAAACCATGTTATTATATGATAAAATTATGATAATACATTCAAGTGAACACAAAACCATATAAAGAGTAGAATTTAAAATTAGCAACATTTAACATAAACACCTGTCATGCAATCCATATAATCACAATTTACAAACCCCCCACATTTATCTTTGACAATTCTTGTGTCGACACTTCAAAAACTAAGCTGATATCAATGTCTCCAACCTTATGTCCCACAATTATCTTAGATGACTTAAATAATGTGTTCATGCTTTGAAAACCTATAGCCAAGAAACAATCCAATTGTAATGGAACTTAAATTTCATCAAAGTACTTCAATATACAACTCAGAACTTGATCACATATGATCCAATACCGCATTTGAACAATGTACATGAGAAATAACTTAGGCTTTTTGGACAAATCATTACCCAATTCATTCATTTTGCATTCAAACTACCTGACCATCACACAAATCCAACATTAAAGGGCAAAGCCATTATGTGGTACACCGCTTGTTGACTGAAGTTTGGGGATCCTAATTTGGCCCTTTGCAGTAAATTTACATAGATTTGCCAGGATTGTGAGGACATGAATATGGGAATTTGTTGAAGAGGGAATTGAGGATGCTGAAGACCGGAGTAAAATAGTAGAGATGTCAAGATGGCTCTGAAGGGAATACAAATCTTAGAACTTCAGAAAATGGGCAAAGTATTCCTGAGGGAATGTTGAAGAGAAATCAGGTTTCTCTCAGGAAGCACAACCAAGAATCTGACGGACAAAAGAAATGCAGGGGTGGGAAGATGAAATAGGTATTATGTTGGAAGCAATTCAAGAGGACTTGATTGCTAAAGAAGCAGTCAAGAAAATATGAGCACATGTCAATGTCTTTTGAGAATCTACAGAGAAGTTGGGTCTCATACAGGAAGCTCTAGACTTAGATACCTGATTGTGAGGAAATCAGGGAAGCAAAAGAAGAAGGTGGCCTTTAAGAGAAACATCCCCACATGGCAGAAGAAGAGGTTAAGAGCTTGACAGCACCTGTGGAGCTCACAAAAGAAGCTCAAAAGAGAGACAGATGTGTCTGTGGAAGAGAATATGCATGCAAAAGAGAAAAGGATTTGCCTCAAGAAGCTGCAGAAAAAATTATGGTTTTTACAGGAAGCTCAAGGACCAGTCATGGTTGAAGATGTATTGAAAACTGACCCAAGAAAACTGATTCCTGAACGGTAGGCCATGCAGACCTTCAATGACAAACAAACCTTTAACCTTATGTTTCTTTTGATTATTAGTTGCACCTTTTCAAGATCTTTCAGGTGATTCTTTCATTGCTTTGTTAAGGTTCTGTGCAAGGGACATAAAATCTGCATAATCATCAAAACCAAATTGCCAAGCTTCTATGAATAGGCTGGCTTGAAATCAAATTCTTTAGAGCAAGAACAAGGGCTGTAGTGTGAAACAACACAGGAAACAGTAAATGAAGTTGCATGCCCTAACCCCTAATCATCAAAGTAAGAGAAAACTACACTGAAAAGTGGACCAAGTTGGTCTGCCCTGATGTTTAGGGATTAATCATGATTGACTAAGGAACATGCACACAATTCAGGAGGAAAACCAAAGATGAGTCTAACCCAAGTACACAAACTCGCAAAAGATGACTAAACATATGCCAGTAACTTTTTTTTAATTGTAAGGACTTTATAACTTCTAACTGTCAACAATACCATTGATTTAAGGTTAAAGAGTAAGTGGACAGAACACATACTTAACCATGCCGGACAAAAGAAGCACAGGGCACAATTTAGGAAAAGAGCTCAAGATGAGTCCAACCTAAGGATTCAAACTTGCAAATGAGATTAAACATGAGTTGAAAAGTAACCTTTTTGAATGACGTACACTGATACAGTAAAACTTCTATTGAGCAGCAAATCTATTTTGTATTCTAGAGTACATACAGTGACATAACTTGTTTGATATCAAGTTACTTAGCCATTAAAACACAGGGCATCCTGTAATGTTAACACCAGGTTGAGTAGGGCAAGTGGCGTATGTGCACCCATCAACATTGTTACCCCACCAATTAAGGTTCTTATTTTCGAGTTGAAGGGTGACATATACAAACACTCCCAAAAAGGCGACTCCTGAATCAAGCCCTCCTGATAAAACATAATTGTAGCGTTGCCACCAGTTTCTCCTGTACAGATAAATGAGGAAGTTGAAAATGAATGCCACAATGAACCATGAAGTGAAGTTCACTGCAGTCGCTGGTGGCATAATCCCTGTGGCGCCAATTAAAATTGGCATGTTAATTAATCGGAAAAGTTTCACCTTTGGATAATATCTGTGGAGTATATATACAGGTACAGGAGCTAGAAGGCCACCAAGCCAAAACCAATTGATGGCAGAATATTCACCCAGCTTTCCAAAGATGCGCTTTGGACCCACAAGGCCCCAAATTACCGATGCATCAAAAAACACCCTATCATTTGGGCATGTCCATGGACTACTGGCAGGTAATAGGTTGATGTCACAAATGTTCTCTACAGTTGTGAGTAGCCACCATGCCACTCCCACATTCACCACAGCTGCTACTATTGTCCCAATAATCTGTGAATCTCACACAACAGCCATTTAGCTGCCTTTCGAAAATCGCAAATTGGATGAGTTTGGGTTTCTTTGCATGCGTTATGAAATTGGGGAATAACCCAACAGAAAATGTTTTAGTTTGCAAATGTTACAAAGTCAGAGAAGCCTTTTTAACTTGCCAAACTTTGGGTTCAAGATCCACTGAAGACAGAATGCTAGTTTAAACCTATTAGATAAGTTTCATTGAAAGGAGGATCCTGAAATGATCTGAAAATCAACAGAAAAATTTGTGTGTATATATATATATATATTCATTTATTCACATGTGATGGATAAAAGTCACAAAAAATGGATTACGAGATTAAGAAAAGAAAATACACATCAAAGGCATATTGAACATCAAGTTTGCTACTCTATACAGTCAGGAAAGAATAGAGACAAAATATGAAATGAGTGGGAACTGATAGGTGGTTGCAGACCTGAACAGCGAACATGGAGCGGGGTGGAATTTTCATATAATGCCCAAGCTTGAAATCTTGCAAAAAACTCACTGCCTGTAACATACTATTATACCCAAACACTTTGAAGCAAACATTTGCAATAGGCCTGCCAGGCAAAATGTAGCCCATAACATATTCTGTGATAACATTCAACCCTGGGATCTGTACAATCACAGAGTACAAACATTGATGCTTCAGACTAAGATACAGATTTGCTCATTTTGATAGGGGGTGCCATCAGTTCATGGATACTACAAGATTTCATCTATTGATGTTGGGAATAAGGATGATAGTGCTATTGGAGGCAAATTACTGCACATAGGAGCCGTTTGTAGCAGCTGGGTTAGCAAGGTCTCCTCATCTCCAACTCTGGTATCACCAATTTAGGTGCTAATTACATGTAAAGATTGTAGAAAGTAGTGTACCTGATTGGTGGTAGCAGCAATAACTCCAATGGGGAGGGTGAAAAAGCAAGCAAGAACACAGGCAAATAGCACCCCCCACCATGGTAACTGGAGCTGAGCCTTGTAACCTTCAACAGTTCCAATAGAAGCACCAATGCCCACAATTGTAAGGATGAGAAACCACCAACTGGGAATATCTTTGTAGCGTCGCATTAACCGAGTGTGAACATCAACCTCATTGTTCTTAAATGATGCTCGAGTTCGCAGCCATATTTCCCTGTCCATCATTTCCACCAATCATATCATTCTGTCTTCTTATTAATCTGCGCATGAAAAAACTAGTGTATATTGTACATGTTGATCTGGACCATGCATATTTCTGAATAGGTGAGCAATAAATTTGGAGCCCCCCCAAAAAAAATTTAAAAATCACAGGATTTCAGCAATGGACAATATAAAGATTGAAAATTTTGATATCTTCAACATGTCTAAGAGCATGTCCAATGGCAGCAGTAAATTGACCTTTACACTACTGTTTGGATGAAGATTTTTCTTAAACACTGTGAACCTTCTTAGTAAAAATGACTGTTTCTCATTGGCCAACTACAATGACCGGCCCAGGTGGTGAGAGCTAAATAGTTTCTCACTTTGTACAGTCCATCTTTTGAGGTTCAGGGGTGGGAATGTGGGAGAAACTAAACAGTACACAGTGGATGTGCCAAATACTGATAGAGGGCTGCCCCCCAGCCATGCTCTAAGGGGATCTCCACCACTGTCCCCTATTTGGGGCTCATATCCACCATAGAGTCTTAATTTTTTCCCCAGGTCCACCCATAACATCAAAAATTGGACCATATGAGGTGAGAGACTATTAAAATTCCATCACCTGGGCCATCACCCCGGCCAATTTTATAGTTGACAATCAAAAACATTCATTTTCTTTCACTTGGCCTTTTACAGTCACTGAATCCATCCTCTGCATACTTCAAAGTCCCGACATTCAAACTTGATTTTACATTGATTATTTGAAGGCTCTATTTCATCCAAAGTATTGTGCACAGACCATTTCACTATTGCCAGTGAAGATGCTCTAATAGTTACTCCAGGGAGATAGAGAGGAGCTTAATTACTTACTTTCCATAAAAGAGGGCAACATGTGAGACAGTGGCAGCAAGGCCAGCAAAACCAAATCCATATGTTATGGCAAAGAAGGTTGATAAATGGATGTTGCCAACTTCTTCATAGGCAGTCAAGTTTAACTCAAAATTGGAGTCGACTACAGTTGTGATGTCATAATCTTGACCGTTGGGTTGGAACAGGCTGCTTGAAAATATGGGGAATGTTTTTGCATTATAAACGTTGAGCCAATAAGTAGCTGGTGTTACAATATACATCACAATCGTAAAGCCCACTATGATGTTCACAGAAGCGAAAAATGGAGATACCAGTGGGCTGCTCAGAAAAGCTGCTATGCCTGCCCAATCAAGGCTAAGAGCCCCTACACCCAGCCCATTCAGCCCAGAGCCAACTTGATGGGCAGTTACGGAATTAGGCCATGCCCAACATACCCATGAGAAGTATGTCAGCATCATGAACATGTAGGAAGGGAAAATGTAGTAAGAGAAGCTCAAAACCAATACTATAACAAAAAATTGGATCCGCTTCAACCCCTTTCCAGTCTCGGGCTCATGTAATGTCCTGATGTGGAAACAAGGATTGCCACCATCAGTTTAGCTTCAGAGGAAAATTGTGAAATCATTTACTACTTGAAAAAAGAAGAAAAAAAATTCGCCCAAAGAATCTCAAATTGTGAGATCAGATAGCAGCTATTCTTTAATAGTGGAAGCAGATTTACACCTACTTATTTAGGCATAAGATCCTTCACAGAGAGAGATTCAGGGATACAAGGTGCCCTCCAACTACACTAGGCAATTTTTCTGAGTACTTCACAAGGCAGAACCATTCTGTGATGAGAAGCTTCAAACTACCTACCCATGTTACATCATATTCCAGGTATGACAATGTAATATTGCTCCTTCCCTTGTTGAGTTTCTTTTTTGTTCTTCTAAGCTGCCATGGATAGGTCCTCAAACAATTACTTTCCAAGTAAGAGTTTGGCAACTTCCGGTCTATCTAATATGCTGAAGTGATTTTAAGCTTGCAATTTTGCAAAGTTGCAAAAAATCAATGTTGATTATAGCAGGCATTAGTCACATTGAGTACCTAATGTCATAACACCCAAAAATCTTATTAACTAGCTAAACATGGTGAGTCTTGATAAGCATTTTGCTAAGGTGGTTTACTATAGAGTGCATTCAGCAATACTTAGGAAAAGCACAAGGAATGTACCTGAAGATTGAAACTTGCACAAGATTATAAGGCCACCACATGTGTGCAGGGTCCACCAAATATTTCCTCATGAATCCCGCCCAACCATAACCCAATATCTGACATCATGTAAACAGTCAGGACTTTGGATATCTTGCTATGTTTTCCTCTTCTTCCAGAGACAACTATTTTGTCAGTGTATGCAAAAAAACTTGCAACCCAAAATCCCAAACTGCAGCACCCAAAACCAGCATACATAAAACTCAAAGTAGGGGGAAATGTTGGGAACTTTGTCCCTGCCAAAACCCCTGGTGAAACTTCACCTAGTGGATGTACTAGATATGGGTATAGGCTAAGGGCCTAGGGTGATAAGCCTTACACTGGCTAATGAGCCAGCCAAAGTTTCCTCAATGACCCATAGACATGAGAGGTGGAATGACCATTCCTAAAGAACCAGCCTGAATTTCTCTATCAAAGCAAGAGACTTGAGAGAGACATGAGAGGTGCCAATAATTACCTAATTTGGGGAATAATTTGCATTAGGGGGGGAAAAAAAACTTAATCCCTTTTGATGACAAATTTGGTAGTTATGTTTTACAAAAGAATTGGGGAAACTTTGGAAATTTTGTGTTTTTTCTAGTATAAATTCAAGTAATTTTGCTAATCATTGGAAAAGTTTGCCAAATTGTTGATATCACAAAATTGAAAAGAAATAGAAACCCTGACCTGGAAGCAAAGAAAGAGAATTTTTAAAAAAATAATGATAATAATAATAAGGATACCTACCTGGGTGGTGATAACAACCATAAGGCCTGCAAAAAACGAAATCTTGCGCTTATAGAGGGCTTTGGTGATGGTAATAATCCCCACAGCATAAGCATCACCGTTCCCAAAGGCACTACCCGCGTTCGCGAAGATGGTGATGAGAACATGTTCTTTCATATTGAACGGGCCCGGGTTCAACGAGAACTCCCACTTGGTGAACGGCAACCGGAACGGTCTCGTGGGCAGAGTAGCGGCCATGAGCCTGCCGAGCGGCAGAGACGCGACTTGTGCAGCGATGGCGCTGATGATCAGCGGCTCCGAACGCAATTCGAAGAATTGGTTGAAGAAAGACAAGAGAATGCACACAAACAATCCTACAGTCCACATTCGAAAGGTCCAGACTGGTAGAGTTGGGTCGTCTGTGGTGGGTACTGTTAACCGGACTTGCTCCACTGGGGACTCGTCCTCGTTGCCACCTCTTCCCATTTCCAGATTCCTGATGGCATCTCTTCCATCTCCTGGATTCAGTACTACCACCGGATCCCCACCCTTCTCGCTGTACTCATCGCCTTCTGAACCCATATTGCTGTTTGTCAAAGAAAAAACTCTGATCCTTAAGCTTGAGTCGATGACGACCACTGCTTTGCCTAATTAGCAAGTTGCAAGAGCTGGTCCTGAGTCTCGATAGCTTCTTCTGATGAGCAGCTGGTCATCCACTTCTGCTGCTCACCCAAAAGCTGAACTCAATCTTATCTCACCTTTGAGACTACTAGTCCATGAGAAGCTCTCACCAAGTTTCGGTCTGTCTGCAACACCCACACACCCAAAATATCAGTCATGCTTGAGGTCGGAGATCATGCTTACATCACCATTACTAGCTCCTCAGAAAGCACAAAATTTCACTATTTTGAACCCACAATTTCTCTTGGGTTTTTCTTCTGCTATACACACTACAGATGTGAGCTGGTACTTCCTCAGGTCTGAATGAAGGTGGTCCTTAGTTTCAAACCACAAGAAGAGTTGAAGCTCAGAAGAAAGAAGACTTCTTTTTTCTTTTTCTTTTTCTTTTTGGGTTTCCTTAATTTTCTTCTGGAAGCTACGAGAAAGGGACTCTGATATGAGACTCAGATCTCCCATGTGTGTCCACGAAAAACAAATCCACGTAATAAAAAATCACTATGAAACCATCCAAAACCATCCTACAGTCTGCAACTAGGAAAAATCATCAATTAGCGTCCCACCCAGTCAGCTGCGGCATCCAAAATAGCTACTTTCAAAGAAGAAGTCTGAACATGTCCGGGCCATCATCACCCAACCTCCTTGAATGAGAGCACCGTGTCCAAACTCCTGCAGAAAATGGTCCTACTGAACAAATCTTTTGTGGATAAAACGGATTCCAAAAAGCTGAAACCACAAATAACGTGACAAATTGAGGGGATTTTGGCGTCAGAACTGTATGAATGTTTTCCACTTCATACTTTGGGTTTAAAGCAAAGAACCAAAGCTGGAAGTTCTCACCAACATTCGTGCATGTAAGTATGTGGAGAGAGAGAAAAAGAGAGAGCCGGCGCGCGCGAGAGCGAGAGAAACAATTGAAGGCAGCGTGCCACTAGCGGCGGCAGAGGAGATAAAATTCAATATACCATAGTGTGAATTGCAGTAATCAACGCATCTTCTTTACAAGTCTTTTCTTTGGCGTTTTGTACATTATTTTCAGGTTAGTAGGGACAACCAGGCTTCGGCTGTCAAAGTGGGAGTGGTTCCACTACATTGGACCATTAGGGAAGTTTAAAGTTCAGTCCCAACTACAAATTAAAATTCATATTAGGCCCGCTTTACACTAGGAGTCAATGCTGAGGTAGAAAAAATGTTTTCAATCTGCGCAAAGTTACTAATAAATGCTGAACTTTATGGCCTTGTATTGGCCCTGAGGCTGGAAAAAGGATACCATCAAATCAAATTTGGGAGGCCAATTTGCAACTCTTGGGGCCAATGTTTCAGCATCTATTAATAGCCTGACGTCAACGTTCTAGCATTTATTAGTAACGTGGGGCCAAACAATTAGCCAAAATTTGCTCAAAGTTGGCCCCAAGTTTTTTCAGCCCTGACTCCTAGTGTAAAGCGGGCCTTACTGTTAGTATACCACACATACTATAGGTGTGGCTTGTTATGCTGAGCCCACCGTGTGAACAGAACTAATGTTAAGTAGTGCTCCAAGTGTGAACAGGTCCCTGGCGTTAAAGGCCACAATATATATTAAAATATATTAGTTTGAACCCTGTGCCTAATGCACAGGTGTGTGTGTATTTTACGGTACATTGAATATGTGCCAAAAAAGTATATTACGTAATGACAGCCAAGTGTCGCAGGCAACATGCAGCAGCTTATCGGACAACACAAAATGCTTTCCCATATATTTGGTCGAACAAATCACAAAATTAGTTTTTAAAAAATCACTAAATGCGAGTATGCCAAAAAAAGTCACGTAGCACTAATTTTTCTAATGTTTGAAAAAAATTATTCGAACTATAGAAAACTAGCAAAAACAAAAAAAAATTGTCCCAAACATTAAAACCTGTGTCCAAATGTGACAAAGTATTTTTTCCTACCAAAAAAAAAGATGCATTTCTCAAAAAAATTGCAATTTTTTTCTTAGAGAAAAGGGAATTTGTGAAGAAAAATCCTCTTTTATTTTTTTGAGAGTTCTAACTCATAATTTTGAGAGAATTCACAATGAAACAAATTGGTCAGATTCTGGGTTGGGTGGATTATTTTATTTTATTTTATTTCTAATTTGATGACATCCGCTAAAAATATTATTAATTTTCAATTCACTATATATGTGTGTATTTCACTCTTTCTTCGCCCCGTCGGAGTAAACAGACTATGACGGGACGAATGGATGATCGAATGGATGTGAAGCATCATTTCATCCATATGTCCCGTCATTGCAAGGCTTTGGCATGTGTGCCATCTCTTCCTATTGCTTTCTCTGCCGCGCCGCATTTGAATTCCACTTTTTCTCCACCCCGTTGGAGTAAACAGACCATGATGGGACGGATGGATGATGGGACAGATGGATGAAATGATGCTTCACGACGTTCTTTACTATATGTAATATCTGTGTAGCAATATATAGATTTTCACACTTTCTAGTAGTGTCACCTGTGCGGCTGGCCCAGATTTGAAGAGTTCAATGTACCTTGCTTCAAGTGTGAACAAGGACACTTACAAAAGAGCTGCAATTGTGAAAAAGCTATTTAAATTTTTAAATTAATTTCCAGTGGATGTAAGTATATTAAATGAGGGTATTGTTTATTCCCTTGCCATGTGTGATATTAGAGTTTGCAAAAAAAAACATGAAAATATTGTATTCAATTTGCCATTATATCACTTGGGCTCCACAATGTTGTACACACAACCAATGACAATTTTCCTTCTTATTATGTTCCCATACAATTATCAATAATTCATCATTATTTATGTCAATGTCAAATTTAATTTTAATTAATATAAATATCATGGACATGAAAACGCACATGTTAATTTGCCTTTTTCATATCCATGTTGGTGGGTAAGGAAAGAGGTGAAATGATTATATTAGTAAAAGACGGTTATTAGGAAAGGAGTAGAAAAGGAGTGAGGTAGTTATTAGGAAGGAAGTGAGGTAGTTAGATTTGAAAATGTGTCTGGAATTGTCCAGGGACAACTATACTAAAGATTATGCAAAATCAATAAGGAGCCTACGAAAGACTATAAAAAAACCACCCATATGAAGAATGTTATAGAACTTTTTGAAATGGAATATTTAAAACTAACTAATTATTCGGTAGACTTGATTTGGCCATGTACTACATACAGCATCTTGTATACATTTCAGTTCAATTGTAACCCTCCTATTGACACTCAGAATTTTAGAAAAGAAGGACACCGGTCTGGATGGTACACATTTTAGTAGCCTGCTCTTTATGTGTACTTTGTGAGTCTTGTGTGCTTCATATGTAGAGATATGTGTATGCTTTACAGATCTGCTCAGATGTTTTCTTTTCTTCTTTCTTTCCATGATTATTAGGGAAATAACCACCGGGTATCACTGGGAAAAAATGGGGAAAAACAAATTGGGGGGTGTTTCCCAAAACATAAACATGTGCTCATTTTGTGTAGTGTATTTGCAGATACCTTTATAGAGTGTACAAGACCAGTGAGCATTTCGCCAAATGGAATGCCAACAGAGGCAGGCATTCCATTTTTTGAAACACCTGGGATCATTTTTCCCCCCTTGTGATACCCGGTGGGTACCAATTGGGTACCTGCCAGGTATCGTAGGAATTTTGTTTTGAAACGAGTGAGTCTCTTTTATGCCATGTAAAGTCCTCAGGGTCAAGCTTTACCAGATTTGGGTCTTGCTTGGCTCTGCCATACTGGGCCCTTAATTCCAGGACACATTGGCCCATGGGGCTTTACCCTGTATTTTGAAATGCCCCTCAAAGAGCTGAGGAAAACATATTCTGAGTAACATTCCCTCCTATTAGACTATGCTAAGTAAGATGCCCTCCAATTGCACTAAACAAATGGAAGCAGGTCTTCTTACTGAGAGAGGAGTAAGCATTGTAGTTTTAAGAGGTGTGCCTCATTGAAAGAGTAAAAGTTGCATTCAAATGAGGAATTTTAATTTATTGGAAGAAGATTGATGTGATTTTGGTTGAAGCTTCGACATCCTCAATGGAGATTGTACTTCAATTTCCAGAAGCAGAACTACTTGATATGTACATATCAATATTTTTTGGGTGTCAATTTTGTGATGTAGCCAAAGTGGTGTTCTTAGCCAAATTTGGCTACAATTAAGATATGAAAGTTTTAACAAAAAATTCCTTTTATATTAGTGACTACCTATTAGAACCAGATATAGAAATTCAGCAATTTTCATTAAGTTTTTCCAAATTTTGACAATTGAAAACCACCCCAAAAAAATCAGTTTATTTTTGCTATTTAATGTTTAATGTCACTTTTTACTGACATCTCACTTATTCACACATGTTATGGATGGGACTCATGTTCAAAAGACCTGAATTTGCTAAACAAATATAGTAACTTTTGAGCTCTAGAATCTTGACATAATCAAACCAATCTCCAATTATGTTTCTTCATGCATAATGTAAGTAGATGCTCTTCCTTTAACCTCTTCTTGGAAACTATATAGTTTTAGGGCTACAGTGGGGGCAGGACAAGGTCCTTAAATTGGGGAAGGTATCTTTGCTCCCAAAGATGAGGCTGATTGGTTAAGGCAGAAATTTAAGGGATTCTTTTCAGTTGGGGACAGTTGGGCCCTCATGGACCCCATCCAGTGTCCCAAGCAAGTGGGAAACAATCCAGGGGGTGGTGGGGGAACCTTCTTATTGATGGAAAATGGAGGATTGTTCGCCCACCTACCTAGCATGCTGGTGCATTGTTGAGCCCACAACCTGTTCTCCCTTTTCTTTCTCTAATACCTTTTCTGAATCAGCAGTGTGCATATAAATAAAGTTTTGCAAGGTTATAGCATAAAGCAGGACTTGCTGCAAAATTGGTGGCATAAAGGTGTTCAACAAGTTGCATCTTGTAAAGATGCCAATGCTGTATTTAGGCAGCCCAGTCTGAAAGCGCTTTTTACTTGAATTTAAAACAAGCAAAATTGGTGGCATAAAGGTGTTCAACAAGCTGCATGTTGTAACATGCCAATGCTGTATTTAGGCAGCCCAGTTTGAAAGCGCTTTTTACTTGAATTAAAAACAATAAAGTTATTCATAAAGTCACCTCTGCTTCACCCCCTATCTCCTCTGCTTTGGCCCCTATCCTCGCTTTCAGTGGTATCCGCCAAATAAGTTTTTATTAATTAAATCTGGGTATGAAATGCTGGGTATGAAATGCTCAAACTCAGCACTTAATGCACAAGGGTCGAGAGTAATTGAAGTACTTGTACAAGTAGGAGCAGTGAAAATATATGTAGCAGAAGTGCAGGCGCCCAAGAAAAAGGAAACACAGTATGAAACTCAGTTTACCACCAAAATTGGTGGAAAACCTGGGTCCCAGTTATTTCCTGTTGTAAAAATTTCACTCCCAGTTACACGTTTGATGCCTTATTATGCTGAAACTGGCCGTTCTCGCCCCCTAATCGCCTGACTTTACGGATAACTCTAATGTGTTTAAAATTTGGCTGGAAACTTGACGAGTGATAGATAGTCCTTCATTGTTAGGGAGATATCATAACAAGAGCAACACCAAAAGAAAGATTGCAAAAGAATGGTTTCATTACAGAAATGCCAAAAGAGTGTTCAACTGATGGGATGAGCACTATCACAACTATACTAGAGAGTCTCCACCACTAGCAATAAGAACTCATGTACCCCCTATTTTGAATGAAGTGTAGCAGTCAAATGATGTGAAAATCTTTTTCTTTTTCTTTTTGCAATAAAGATATGTTGCCATTAGGAGGTTGTTATGATAAAATCTCTCATAATAATCCCTTTTCATTATTTTTTTCAATCTAATTGGGCTCATAGTCATCTCACAGCTCCACATTCACCAAATTGTGAGTTACCATAGGATGACATTTGTGAACTTTTTTCATTAAAAACTATGTGTAAAAGGTACCTAGAAAATATTTAAATTGTTAATCTATGAACATTTGTTAGTTGTAATTTTTTAGCACACTATAATGAAAAGCAACTCTTGCAACAAGACCCACATCAGTGGCTTTTCATTAGGTTGTTGTGATCACAACTTATTTTGTGTAGCTCTAATCATAGTAGCCCAATGAGAAGAGACCATAAGTGCTTAGGGTACTCCTTAGGGACTAAGTTGGGTAGTGACAATGGTAAAACATTGCACTAAATAGAAATAACTACATAATTGTTTTTAATCGAACCAATCCTAATGATTGGCCCAAGTGATGAGACATTAATAGTTTTTTATTTTATATTGTGAGCTTTTCACTGGAATAGATGGGGGAGGGGAAAATTTTATGACCATATCTTGAACAAGTATTCGTGCAAGCACAAATAGGGGAGCATTGCTGGAGATGCTCTTAGGATATCCCTATTTTAATTTGGTAAGATTTAAGAGTTCCAAATTGTGCAAACTAAGCCATGGGTGGTGTTGTAGTGTAGCCAATTAAGGTGGTTCAAAAGTATGGTTTTCTCTAAATTAAATAATTGTGTGCATCGCCCAACAATCTCTCAAAAGAAACACCTTCAGCATCTGATTGAACAATTGAATTTAGATCCCAATTGTCACTTGGGATGAGCCAACCCCTACATTCGTGCAATGGCAAAAATCCTCAATTTTTTGGGTTGCTTCTAAGCAACACAAACAATCTATCCTAAGAGCATCACTGTTGGCAATGGCAATTTGATCTGAAATAGTATATATCACATCCAACTTCCATGGGTCCAAAGTTGAAAGAAGTCCCCCAGGCCCACATTTGGTGTTAATTGTTTCCTCAGCCTCCCCCATAAGCATGAGAAACTGAGAAGTAAAAGTTGAAACAATATTTAAATGCCACTTCCCTAACACTTACTTAGCTTTTCTAAAAAGTGTTTAGGGTTATCTGGAAACTACCATCATGGATGGCAGTGAACAACAAAAGAAGGAACTCACACCTAAAACTTCAAAGGTTGAAATTACATTGAAATCATTAGTATTGCATCTACCTAATGACACAAGTGGTGGTTGCGATTACATTGTGTCAAAGGCAAATGTGACAGTTGCTTAGAAAGCAGAGCAATTGGGTTTCGCAAGACAAACACTCTCATTCACTCTCTCAGAAACACACAATGAACATGATTCCATGCACTTCCTATATACTGAACTTCTTCGCCTTCCTTTATGCAACGAGATTGTAGGAGCAAGAGCCATGGGGCCTAAGTAGTGAATGGAGGAAAGAATGCATGAAACATGTGCAAGTTAGAGGAAAGAGACGAAGGGCAGAATGGAACTGTTTGGGTTCAACATAATGAACAGGAAATGAGGTTTGGGTGGTGTGTCAAGCTCACCATCGCTATTGCATTCTTGCAACAATTGGGCCCGCCATTGCTAACATGTTCTTGTAACAACAAGAAAGGTTTTGTTTTTTTTTTAACGTTTGCTTGGGCTTTTGTGTCCTAGTGTTTTAGGTGTAGCCATTTGTCTTGTATGGTTGCCTATTTGCATCCTCCATTGGTTCGAAATGTCCCTTGTCCACATTGCCCTAACTTTTATATTTCATGCGGCCGCTTGAAGCATGTCAAGAGTGCTCATCTTCATGCCATCCTTGTCTCACAAGCTAGCCAAACTTCTTTGTCTTTGTAGGTGTCCTCCCTTCTTATGTTACACCTTGGTTTTATCCCCCTTGCTTTTTGGGGTTGTTTGAGCCTCATTTCTCATGCTTTTGATTATTTCATAGGATCCCTTGAACCATCCAAAACAAGGTCAAGCAACTTTTCGTTTACCCCTTGACTGAATTGTTTGAGATCTAATAGACAAATCAACATGGTCCTTTTTCCTCCTATCGTCATGTTGGTGTTTGCATTATACTCAAGGAGGTTGTGACAATTTTCAAATTAGTGACAATTTTTACCCACCCTAAGAGGTTTATGGTGAGCAATTAGTCTTTTTTTCAAAAAAATTCCTCTTGTGCTTCACATGTTCCCTGTTCCCATTGTTCATTAGACAATTCTTCGACCATTTGTCTTCACCGATGTCTAACTTTGGGTGGAGCCAAAAAGTGTAGTCATGTTACTAAAGCTTTTCAACCCATCACACCAACTATTCTCTCAGAAAACATCGTTGCAACTTTGCGTCGACTACACCCCTTCCCATCAAACCATGTCCTTCCACTTTTATTTTCAACCTAAACACACCTTTGTCCTGGATAGGACTTTGTTTATACAAGCTTTAGCCACTGCTCCCCATTTGTTTTCGGGTTGGCTATTTGACCCCTTGAAGTTGTGAAACCATTTTTTTTAGCATCAGAACTTTTTTCAACCTACACTTTGATTAAGGCATGATCTAAATCAACATTGAAAACACTTTTAAAAATGTTTTTCAAGTTGTTATTTTTAAAGAACTACAAGGTGCCACGGGACTTTTGGTGATCATTATCCCCTTTACCAGGTTATTTTATGGTGTTCATTCTTTTCTTTATTACTAACATGGGCAGCATGAAAACAAGGTCACCATTATTCAATCAACTTCAAGCATGAAGCAAGGTGACCCCTTGGGAGGTCCTTTATTTGCCCTTACCCATTATCGAGCATTTCTAAAAACTATTACATAAACCCCCAGCTATGTTTCTCCATCCCTAGCAAATGATAAACACATCATGCACCCTATGAACGAAATTGTCCTTACTTTTAACCACCTTTCAACCTAATTAACTTTAATTGGGCTCAGGGTAAAAGTGTCAAAGTGCAAACTTTGGAATCCATCAAGGATTTTTTTGGGCATAATTTTTTTTTTTAATTGCACTTTGGTCATAGATAGCTTGTGCATTTTGGGTGTGCCAATGGGTTTTCAAGATTTTGTCATACATTTTTTTGGATGAGGCTGTTCTCAACATGTGGTGCATTTCAATGATATTTTTCTCTTGGGAAACGCATAATTTATATTGGTTGATGCACCCCCAAGCTCCTTGATAGATTCGATTGCAAATCCAAGGTGAAAACAAAGGAAGGACAAAGAGTTGGAGTATGCTCCCTAGCTCGTAGCACTTCGGGGGTAAAAGAGGGTGTTGAAATTTCGAGATGGGGATTAGGACGAATAACAAGTGGGTCAATTATTCACATGGACCTACACAAACCAAACAACAAATTGGTTAGTGCATAGTTGGAACACTTTTAATGCATGGACAAGACACGAGCAAACACGAACTCACAAGACTCACCACGACCTGGACTTTGGGGAAGCCACCACCTTCCCCCTTATAGTATTCTCTGTGCCTAGCCACGGGGCCAACACCCAAATATCATTTTGTCTCGGGATTCCCAAATTGGGAATCATGAAATTCCTGAAATTGGGACTCTTATAACTTTCGAAGCCCATAATTTTTTTCAAACCTTCGATTGAGGTGAGATTCAAAGCAAAGTTGTAACCCTCATCGAAAGCTTTCCAACCATATATGGCATGCCATTTGCATGCAAGTAAATCAGGGCGATTCCTGATTTTTAATGGTCGAAAGTTAAATTGGCAATTTGACTCCTGGCTTTTCTTTTGGCCATAAATTGTGTTTTAAATACCCAAATGGGTCATGTAAGCCCATTTCAAACATCTATGCTTTAAGAAATTTCCAATGGTGTAAAGAACTTTTCAATCTAATGAATTTTGAACCTTGCAATTTCCTTTTGGAAATTCGAAAATCCATTGGGACTCCAACTCCAAAGTGGGAGCTCATTTGGGAGTGTGAGGGTTCATTCCCTCACACTCTCTTACACTTCCAGGAACACTTACATGTGACTTCTAAGCTCCACTCTTGGCTTGCACCTTTGCAAGCCCTTGCTTTGGTCACGAGCCCAAGGCTAAGGTTATAACATTGGTTGTCTTGTCTTCATGTGTCATTCATCAACCTTCTTATTTCACTTGGACAATACCTTTTTTTTCCTTCTTGTCTCTTTTAGCAAATTTTGACAAAAAAATTTTATAAGTATGTGGGGACATTATGGGTCTAAGGTAATGGGAGTCTATTCAAGGCCCCTTAGTAAAGTATTAGGCCTGACTACCAATCTCCTTTGGTGGTATAGGCCTTTTATCTATAAAGGATCATACCCCATTTGCTTTTCTAGGAGGTGGGTTTTGGTGGTTCCGTATCTATGTTCTAAATTTTGTATTTTCAATAAACCCATTTTGGAAGAATATGTTTCTCAAATTGAGGGGGGCCCACACCTCTTTTAGTCATGCCTTCATGTAGTTCAGGATAGTTTTCCTCCCGTAGTTAGAAATATTCACCTTTCTTTTGAAAGTTTGGCAATTACCAACGCCCCAAGTTTGCAAACTTTTGTGATGGACATCCATCACAACACATCTTTTGAGTCTATCTTGGAGGATTACTCTATTTCCTCAATATCTAATGCCCACATTCGTTTTTGTTCGAATGAAGGGGCGGGGTTATGGTTGATTGTTAAACCATCTATCTATTCATTCCACATCGCACACTTTATTTTCACTTCAATGTTACATTTTAATCTCAGTTTAATTTAACCCTTGACATCTAGTATTCTCATGTGTGAGTGTGGACATAGGTTAAACGCATCTAACACATTGTCTATTTGAAGGTTAACAAATAGTCACACACGACACCATCAAAAAAGTCATGTATGCCTTCATTCCAACAAAAGAACGGTGGTACACCCTTATGTCAAGAATTTCATTACAAATTGATCTCTACATGAGTTGTGAATACTAGGCTTTTGTTGCCAATGTGATGGTTATTAACCAAACATGGAAAATAGTGGCTATTAATGTCATTAGTCAACCAATAGGTGCAATTGCAAAACTTAATGCCATTGCTAAGATCCACAAGTATAGAGGGCTTCATGACAAACACCATTTTATTCCGATGGCGATGGAAGTGCATTTAGATATAATATGGATTGTTTCATTAAGGAATGTGCTCATCTTTTAAATGATAGACAATCATGAGATCATTTATTCTTGTCTTTTTATATTCAATTTTTCAAGTAATGTGTTAATATTGTTCTTTAAGATCTTTTAGTCTATGTTATAGAGAAAAAGATTGCATTGGCAAAGGATGTTTGTTATAGACCTCCTATTACTATTAGATTTCATGATTTGCATGTAAGGGATATCAGAGGGGATGTGGCCGAAATAATTTCTTGTCATGAGAGGGATTAACTCTTTCCCTTCTTTGCTTCTTGCGGGCAACACATCTTTTGGCCTTTCTTTGGCCTTCCCTTTTGTCTTTCATGTGATGGTTCCAGCCATCAATTTTTATTGGATTTTTTGTTTCTCCCTTTAAATGCCACCACGTAGGCCAATCATTATGGTTGACCAATCATAATTGTTCTTTTTAATCTTTGTTAACCTTATGGAGATCATCATATTATTTATAACTGGCCGTTATTCCCCCAAAGTCGTGAAATTTTATTAAGTCACCGTATGAAATGCGAGGCGCAGGATATAAATGCCCGAGGCTGGAGAGCATTTATAGCTACAGTACACATAGCAGCAGTGATTGGTTGAAGGCGTTCATGGAAAAAACAGAAGAGTACGAACTCAGAGTAGACCAAATTTGGTGCGAATCTGAGTTTCAGTTCCCTTTGAAGACCAATGTACTAATTTTCACTGTTTTTTAAAATCTCATCCCCTGTATGACCAAACAAAGGGTTCTGATGCCGTCTTTTCTTGAATTTATGGATAACTTTATTGACCCAGGAGACTTGTTGTTGACAGGACCTTTTGTCGTGTCAACTCCTATCTCCACTCCTTTCCTTGTTTTAGTGTTCTGTTGTAATAAAGGTCGGCAAATATACATTAACTTAATCGAGACAAACACGTTTCACGGCTGTCATATTCAAGATTGGATGAGAAATTATCTTCCAGTGCAGCAATGTACTTGAGCATTGTGTTGCGTAACCTAACACCTGAGGCAGACCTGAAGGTGGCTTCTTTTGCAAATGCCCTGCTCCGAGGCGGTCACCCAACGTAATGCACCAACAGAATATCTTTTACATATGTTTTCACATTATAACTGGTGGGTATCCTCCAGATGGTACAAGGAAAACATTTTTAAACGTGACATGCCCATTCACAGTTGGCTTTTGTAAATGCCTCAGACTTTTCCAAGGCCAATTTCTGCTGGATAAGGTGCCCTCCAGATACATGAGAAATTTTGTGCTGGTACTTGAGAGTCTATGGCACCCAATTCATCAAAGAGCATGCTGTCAGAGTCCAATATGGGGCTTTCAGTTAAAGCCATGTATGGAACTGGTCTTGCAAGAAGACAGTTTAATCCAAGGTCGAAGTACTCCTATACCTTACCTGAGGTTTACACTGGCCTCATACCACACAAGTTTAGTCTGTGGAAAAATCACATTCGGAATTCTTTAACTCACATTGGAAATTCCTCCTACAGGTTCGGTTTCCACTGAAATTAGTCCTTGTAAACCCACAAGGAAGATCCAAGGCAGGGGACAAATAACCGGAAATAGGGTGCTTGAGCTAACTACTTAGCAATCTAGAACACACATTGAAGCATAAAGGACTTCTTATTTTTTGGACACTTTTTAGTATTTTGGAATGTTTTGCAACCATTAAAGTAAGCATGTTAGGTTTGGCCCACAACTGGGCCTGGGGTGATAGTGTGTCCATAATATAGTTGCCAAAGCCGCAAAGTCTGCATGTTAGGACACCTTGGGCCACCACCAGGCATCATATCATGGCCGTGCATAACTTTGGCAAACAAGTTGACAATGCATATGGACACATTTGAGATCTGTATACTTTCAAGTCACATAGTTCTTACATTTTGATTTCTACTTTGGGGTGACACCAGATGTGATGCGGGGGCTTGTATAAATATTTGCAAGTTGAAAGTAATTGGGCCTCCATGGAATCGGGTTGCCCATCTGGAGCACATTAAGTGCAACTGGGGTGGAAATAATTCATTTGTGGAATTGGCACTAGTAGGCTATAAGAAAAGTTTCAAAAGTTTGGTAATAGGAAGAAGGTTATGGATTAGGTGATTGTTGAGAGTGCATAGGTTACCTTGAATAGAAACACATAAACATTGAGACTATTCACACAAACATGCTCAAGCTGGACATCAAGCATAACCTTGTATGGGAGCACCAAACTTAGGGGGGTTATGGGACACAAAAGAGGGTGAATTATGAGGTTCAGCCAACCAATGGCCAGGAATGTGCAAAAAAGGTATTAAGGTGACTAAAAAATGTCATAATGCAGAAGGATACATCATGTAACTACAAAGCTGTTGTCCAATGATGTGTTGCCACATTAGCAAGATGCTCCCTACAAGCAGTTATGATCAACAACTTTTCAGTGTTGTATTTCAAGGTTAAATGTAGGTGTCTAGAAGTTTGGAAATAAAAATCATTGTCTTGGGCTTTATGTTTCCAGTTTTTGCACTATGTGTTCACCTATTAGAAAATGAATATTGAAACATTTTCTCAACATCAACAAAAACCAGGCACATGCCCCATCAACAATAAATAAACAAACATATTTTGAAATGTAATTTGGGTGTAATCTTTTAGTTCAAATTTAATATAAGAGGATTCATATTCGAATATGAAATAGTATGTATAAGCATTTTATGTTAAAGAAACATAAGACCATGATTTTGCTAGCACAATGGTTAAACTCAATACTTATTTATGGGTCAAATGGCTAATTCTTGTTAACAAAGATCATTTTGTCAAGATTTTTTTGTGTTTGAAAGTGATATTGTAAAGTGCCATGAGAATTCCAAGAGTCGAAAAAATCCTTTCTATTTTAATTTGGTTAGATGGGATGCCCAAGATTTGTCTTGCCAACAAAGTTGAAAACTTATATTTATGCTTTTCTATGTGTCACCAAGTCAAGGCACATTTGCAATTGTTTACATTAACAGCCACAACGAACAAGCACCCATCGGCACACCATCCATTGGATGCTCATTATTATTCAATTGTGGATGAACCTCAAATTAGTTAATATTTAGTTTCACCTTGATAACCAATTCCATAAGAAATAGGTTTCATATATAGGTAGATAGGTAGGAAAATAGGTTATTATTAAGTAAGGAGATGGTTTATACGTAGCTAAAGGCTATTTTTACTACTTGCCTACTAACAACCTACTAATTAATCTAACCATTGTGGTTAACTAGGGAACTAAACCCAATAGAAAATTGTTTCTTGACCAATTACCATCCATCCTTCATGGTGCGACGTTGGTGGCTGCTAGTTCACTATGGCATACATTAACTAGATATCAACAATAGCCATACAACTAACCATATAACTATTTAAATCAAATTCTTGAAGTTTTTCAATAACAAAAAGGCATTGACAACTTGTACACCTTCATTAATGCAACAACAATTCCTCGTCATATGTAACAATTACAGCTATCGCATTCTCATAATTTACAAAATTGTTGACTTGACACAATTTTAAATTTGAGTTCCAACATCAATGCCAACATATTGTGACCCTTATTTTTTCAATGTAACCTAAAAGAAAAGGAAAAGGTTCAAAACATCCAACACCCATTATTTCATGTGATGAATTATTTGTTCCAACTCCTAATAAAAACAAAAGCTTCCAAGCTCACCAAAATATCATGAATAATAACAAATGCAATGTTTTGGTAAAAGGTGGTATGTAAAGATGATGAAGTGCAGGGCATCTCCAATGAGTTAATGCCCTCGACTTTTGTTCAAAACACAATCAATGACAAAAGGGGACAAAACTTTGACTATTGTTTAACAAACATGTTTTTTCATGATAATTATGACATTGAATCTATGCGAAACAATGGACCCCTTTCAACATTTAATGTGCAAGGCCAAGATTTCAAAACCTATTGTTTGATTGTGACAAATGATAAAATATATAATCTAATTTTAAGTAAGATTGATAGATTGGTTGTTCTTCACTTGATAAAATGCCCAAATGATCAACTTGTGGAAGGAAACTTGCATGAAATAACTTATTTTATCAAATCTATCAACTACACCTTAGAAACACAACATTTTCAATAGGTGTATGGTCTTTAGCTTCTTTGGCCTCACCTTCAATATTGTTGTTGGCAAAACATGCAAAAACTTGTGGGCAACTAAAATCATGCACATTAAAAAAAATTTACAAATCAACCAAATCATTTAGAGATTCCATGCAAGCTAAGAAATGCAACTTAAAAAGGAAGAAGTGAGATGAAAAGACAACAAACAATGTTAGTTTGGAACTTTCAACAAGCTTAAAAGCTTGGAAAAAAACTTGATGAATGTGCTATAGCAAAATGGGTAATTGATGAAACAATCAACAAGTGTTATGCAACAAATCAATCATTTGATGGAGGTTTTGGTAATTGTCGTAGTCCAAGTTGGTCATTTGACAAAGTTTTTGGCAAATGTTGCAAAAAATTGTTCATTCAATGAAACTTTTGCTAAGCCCGAATGAAGGATTGAACACAACAAAAAACCTAGGGCATCCATGAAAAGTTTCGATGGCTTTGAAAAGAGTACCTTGAAAGGTTAGGGTGACACATCAAAAGTTATAAAAGCTTTTAACGAGTTTGACAACTTGAGAGAGAAATTACAAGCACACTTTTGAAGCATAAAACTCACACACACACACACACACACACACACACACACACACACACACACACACACACATCTTTGTGACAAATAGGAAATAACACATGCACATAAAAGTTTTTGACAATTTTGAAAACTTAAAAGCTTGAACAAAGGGAAGAAAAACATAGCACACACTTGCAGCATAAAACACAAAACAAGCAAATGTAATAAACAAAAACTTATTTTCATGTGCTCCAATGTTGCTTGCACTTTCCATGAACTTTAACAATCTTTTATCACCACCAACACCATTGAGAACTATGAATTTCTTTAATTGATGCAATAACACAACAATGTTCAACCTTCATTTCCAAATCACGCAAGAGAAAATGACTCCATGCTCCTACCATTTGAAGTTCTCACAAAGCTCTCAAGTGTTATGTGCTCCTTTTCCTAACCCTTAAACCTAAACTAAAAATACACCCATGCCAAGTATGAACCTAGGGACTAAACCAATTGTTACTCAAATACCCAACCACATATCCAATCTTGGGTTAATCCTAATCATGATTATTTAAAATGTATGAATGTTGAATACAAAGGGAGGGGTGAATCCCAATTCTTTGCCAATTTCAGTTTTAACTTATATATACCTAATGGGTTTTTTTTACCAAACTTCATACCCACCCAACATTAATGTTTATTATTGTTGGGTGAAGATGCACTAAGAGATGAATTGCACAACATATTTGAATAGTTTGAAACAAAATCCATAGATGTAACATGTTAAAATGTTTCATATGTCTATGTTAAGCCCATTGGGTGAATTTTTAGGTGTTTTTGGGTATTTGATTAAAAATCGATACAAACTTGAACACTTCAAGTCTGTTCATTGTTAATGACAAATAATCACTTCAAAACATGGGGAAAACAATTAAGCAAATATCCTACCACTTCTTCCTAAGAAAAATAAATAAATTACAATAAACAACTTTATAACATCTCCAAAGTTGGCAATCAACATAGCAAGTAACAAAGACAACTTTAACACAACATAACAAATATTCCTTGAGCAAAAACAAGATTCTCTTTCATTACAAGAGCTTCAAAGTGCCAAAATTACATTACAATCGCATTAAAACCAAAAGACCAAAAAAAGACCCTTCAACCTTCCCCAAGAGAAGACTTCAAGGCCATAAGAAAACAATGGGGGTCCTTAAAAAATGAAAATCCTTCGAAATCTTCCTAAACTCCTAGTTATCTAATCTTATCCTACACCTAGAATCTAGAAGTGGAATCAAAATCTATGGTTAATTTTTTGATTTTATAAATAAACATCTTTCAAAATCAGTTTAGTACCAATTCTTGGTCATGTATAATTTTCGGTTACATTGTAAAATCAAATCTATCATAAAATCAGTAAAACATGATTTTCAATTCCAAAACTACAACTTCTCAAAATTGGCCTAGAATACTTTCTAGCCTTAACAATTTGCGAAGAAAAAATAAACAAAACAATGTGGCCTTTTCAAAGTAAAAAACCATAATATCCATTTTTCAACTTTAGAAAGTTTTAAACTACGTGGTTCAATGTTAAATCATTGTCAAATTTATCTTAATCCTTTTAAATTCTTGCATGTGTTGTGTGCCTTAAAAATAAGGTGGTTTTAGAATTCTAAAATTATAAGCAAAGAAAATTGAAATGAAAATATCAAAATGTGTAATTATATTGACTAATAATCCATTCATGGCGTAATGATTTTGCCTTCAAACCAAATATTTCCTTTATTGGATCAAGAATTTCTTATTTAAATGTGTGCACTTTTATGGAACATGCCCTTCCAACATATCCACATTAGTGTTTTTTTTAAGCAAAAAAAATCACCTTTTTTTCACCTAAATATTGGGGTGGCAAATAATAAAAAGGGATTTTTTTTGAAATTAAATTCACAAATATTTCATAAAAAATAAATTCCATTCACAATCATGTAAACAAGATTAACATGGTTTTTGCATTTTTAATTTTGAAAGGAAATTGTGATTTGCACATTCAAATTATTATTTTCACTTTAAATGTTAAATCATCACCCTACATGTCATCAATTTTGAAACTTAACCCCTTCCCTCAAACTTGTTTTCACTTAACCTTCCCTCTTTTCAAAACTATTTTTAATTAAATCCTCCCTTCGACCCTCTTTTCAAACCCCATTTTTGTTTGTCATTGTGAAAATTTACAAGCCTCAAGCACCAAATTTTCAAAAGTTGGGAGTCAGTGCAACTCTCACCATTCATTATTCCATGTTTAATGTTCATTCTTGAATGATTGAATCTCAAAGTGACAATTGTTCCTTAAAATGATTTAAGATTGTTGCAATAGCTAGTTTGCTCAAGGCAAGGTGAGATGACAAGGTGGCAACTCAACGTTCAAACTTCAACTAAATTCACAAACCATTAAACTAAGTTGTTAAACCTTTCAAGGTTCACCATTCAAACATCTTAATTCCAAAGGCCTTATATGCCAATTGGTTATGGAATCATTATCATTGTCATTGTTTAGGACTTAGTGTTCATTCTCAAACCTTTAGAGACTCAACATTGTTGTATGTGCATTGTGCAATCCCCTTTGTTGATTCAAATGTTTCATCAATGTTGTTGTGCATGCATTGTGTAGTTTCAATTCATGAGTTTCATCAACAATATTGTGTGTACGAAATGTTATGTGTGCATGATGTAAGGTCAATTCATGAACATCAAATTTCGTCAACATTGTTGTGTGTGTGTTTTGAAATGCTAATACATGAGCTTCATCACTCAAGCTTGATGCTTCAAAGATCAATGTGTTCATTGTTGAACCCCAAGTTCTTAAAGGTTTGACAAACATTAGTCAATGTCTATCCTTTGTGTGTGTAGAGTCGCCAAAACCCAAATCCCTTTGTGCGCATAAAGTTGTCTAAACCCAAATCCAATTTTTGATTCACTCAACATTCATCTACAATTTTTTACCAAAAAATAAAAATTTCTTTCTTTTCTTTTTTATAAAAACTTAGAACAAATATTGTGTGCTTAGGAATTTCAAAACTTATTAAAAAAAATTACATGCTTTATGCAATTTCAAATCCCCATTTTCAATTCATCAAAGTGCATTGTCACACTAGTGAGTCGTGACTTATTGGTTGAGAGTTAAAACTTTAAAAACCTTTCAAGCTCTTAGTATGTATGTATTATGTAGTAATTAAGAGCTTGGATTCCTTATATGTACTCAAAAAATTAAAGATGAATAATAGTAAACACACCCAACACTAGTTAATAATTTAGTAATAAGTAATGGTAATGATTCACAGAATTGTGACTTAAAAATTTTAAGGTTTGGTTCTTCCATGTTCTAATTCAGATTTCTTGTGTGAGGTTGTAGGTAGTGGGCACACCATCTAGGCACTTTTTGTTTGAGATGTTATAAAGTTACAAACTATAATGAAATGCTACCATGTGCATTGTACACTCAATTTTTTTCTTGTAGATCTACAACATGAACCTTTTTTATTAAGCCTATTGGATTTTCACTTTTGAATTAATTTTTCTATTTGAAATTTGAATCGATTTGCATTTTTTATTTTAGTCATGGCTCCATGATTGTAAGTTCCAAATAACTTCAAATTTAAGTTTTTTTTGTGGTCAAGTCCTAAGAAAAACCCTTTCACTTGATGAATCTGTTTCTTTTGGTGTACATGAATATAATCACATTGGTGAGTAAAGAAACCAACAACAAAACCTTGTGACAACTATTCCACTTTAGGATTTTATTGAAACATTTAAATTTTTAAAAAACCTTAACCCTATTTTGTTAAGGATGTGCATGCTCTTAATCTAAAAAGAATTTTTTTTTAATATTGATGTGAATCCTAAATTTCAAGATGTTAGGGCTCTAAAAATGCCATGGGAATAACCTAATTTCAATGAAGTCGGGCTAGGTACTTTTGTCAAATGTAATGTTTGTTCCAAAATTGAAAAGAAATACAAGGTTTTGGTGGTCAAGTGCGATTTCATCAAGAAATATGCTAATAAAAGGAAAAAATTTAATGGTAAGTGGTTTATGGATCCAAAATGTGAGCTTGCAAAAAATGAAACTATTTATGTTCAATTGTCAACAATAATTGTCCTTTAACAACTTAGTTAATTATGTAATAGACACAAGCAAAAACTTATTCAACTTACCATGGTTTTCAATCTCCTAAATAAAGGTAAGTCACTAATAGATTTTGAGGATTTATAACATTTGTTTAAGTTTTTAAATCTTCAATTTGTCCCCCAAAAACATTGGTCTGATAGGGCTAGTTGGGAAATGGTAGAACACATAGATCGTGAAGTGAGAAAAGTGATTAAAGTTGATGTCTAGAATGCCAAGTTTGTATTTCTTATTCATGATGAGGTCACATCCATGGATAATGCAAGTTGGCAAATGTGCATGGTTATGTTGTGTAAGATTAATTTTGGATACCCTTGTTGTTGAATGTCTAATAAGTGTTTTCTAAATCAAGAGTTAAAGTTTGAATTTTTTTTGTCATGAAATTTTTTATGACACAATGGGGTTTGAAGGGAAAAAAGTTTACTTCAAAGTTAGTTTGTTTTGGTGTTGATGGGTTAGCACCTTCCAAGGCCTTAAATCTAGAATTATAGTTCAAATCCAATGTTGATATGTTCATTTTGGCATAATGTACATCATATGGTTCATCAAACAAACTTAGTGATACAAATCCTTTCAAACCTAGTTTTGGTTTCTCGCATTGAATTATTTTTACATCGTATTTATGTTTATTATGGCCATAGCTTTAAAACACACCTGGAATTTGCCAAGGTGTTATGAAGGTAAAGTAGACCAAAAAATTTGTCTTTTCGAAATCCAATTAAAAAATGGAACAAGTTTTAATATGTACATAAGAAAGTGGATTCAAAATATTTTGAAGTATAAATATAAAATCATAAGTCATTACATTTAGTTTATGCGAAGTTGAATACAAGGTTTGAACAACTTTGGTATCATAAAAGTAGGTTGAAAATACATTTGAAACTAACTAGGTCAAAATGGTGTTCAAACCTACTTCATATTAATAATTTGATGATATATAAGTATCTTTTTAAGGCTCCACTAAGTTGAAATTTTTTTAAAATAACATTTTGTTTACATGTAGCCCATTTTGTAAAATTGGACATTTTGTACAAGTATTAACATTTTTAAAAATTCTACTTAATCCTACTTTCAAGATGGGGGTTTTTTTTTTAAAAAATATAAAATGAAAGATTATCATCATGTTAATTATTGTACTAAAAAAAAGTTTTACTTTCAATACATTAAAACTTTTTCATGACTACAAGTAATTTTTTGACATTTCGTAGTGAGCCGTCTACTTTACCTTGCTTACACCCACCAAATTGGTAGAGATCATGGAAACAAAAGGTAGAAAAATATTTTAATACATCAAAATTAAATGGATATCCATGCTCAATGCTATCAAATGTGTGTTGTCTAAATATTGCATTTTTTTCATGAAAATTTAAATGCACCCACAATAACATCTCCCAAATTTTACTTGTGTTTCTTCACTAATGTTGAAACATTTGTTAAGGTTAAATGTTATTATGCCATTGTTGGAAATAATACATTCTTTGATCAAATTTGCATAAATGTTCAACATGTGATTTTGTTACAGTAGTCAAAATTTGTGAAAGGGATGTATAGTGAATGTATTATGACATCCATTCCTCTTTCCAAGGTGATGTGTTTATGAATTTCCAATACTTGATTAATTTTGTTCATGAGAACATAAATCTATATTGGATTACTAATCTAAATACAAAAACAAATCATTTGGCATTTGAGTTTGTTGGCCAACATATTTGGGCCACATTCTTAAATCAAATGGGGGCATCAAATTTTGTTACAAAACGTGATTTTGTAGAAATGGTGGCATCTATGAAAAAGCAATGTGAAGAAGTTGCTAGTCATTTTATTATAAAATTACAAGGCCAATTCCTAGCCTACAACTTGATCGATGGATTTGGTAATGTGTACCCCCAATATTGGCTACAATCAGAGCTTGAAACAAAGTTTGCTACTCATTTGGTAGTTCTTAAATATGCCTTTTACTAGCCTAAGAAGTTAGGGCTTGAAGTTATGGATTTGATAACTATTTTCAATCACAATTTTTGACCTGCAAAGATCTATGTTTGTCATTACCATGAAAAATAATTCAAAATTGGCGACACAAAAACCTTTTGATGTGAACCCATTTAGCAAGTTACATGAAGAACCTTTTCTTCAGCTAGGTACATCAAGTTGGTGGAAATTGCTATTGTAAAAGTTATTGGTTCAATTGAAGAAAAATGATGTCTTTTTGTGTTGATCTTCATGAAAACTAAAGTACAAAATAAACTAACTATGCATTTGGAGCTAGCCATTCAAATGTTTAGCCAAAAGTTCTTCACATTACAAGATTTTCCTTTCGGAGAAGCAAATCAAAGTTAGAAAGATAATAAAACTCGATATGGAGTTTGAAGGTTGCCCAAGTTTCACATTTTTCTCCTATTGTATCCTAATTCCCTATGCTTAAACCTTTCTATTGTTTTTTTCCCCAATCTAGTTGAACATCAAAATGCTTAGAAAGTTAGAATTTGGGTGTTTAGCCACTAAAGGTGGAAAATTGCCCACCAAAGTTTAGACTCATGGGTTCCTTAACCTTGAACATTACAAAAATCTATTACGTTTTTTTATGTAGTTAATGTTGCTCAATGGATCAATGGCTCACTAATATGAACCTATGATATCATTGTATCATATTATACAATGGTTGTGGGCCATGGTTGATGGGCAACGGGCATATGGCTATTAATTTCAAGCTAGTTATTTCTAATGGTTATTACAATTTGAATTTTTATATGAAATTTGATGGCAATTATAAATTGAGTATTGTTGATGAAGATAAAACTACCTTCTGTTTCCATGAGTCATGTTTTTTGGATATGGAGATTCCCAAACCTTCAACCAACCCTTTTTGGGCCTTTTGGAGTTATGATTTGTTTTCATGATGAATTAATGTGTTTTTTAGTGCAAGTTATGATTTATGTTGTAGTGGGCAGGGCCTTTATGGATTAAGGTTCAAATCCCCCATATAACTTTGTCGCCACAAATTGGAAATTTAAAATCACATAAAATTTGATAAAAATGTATACTCCAAAACTTATTTAGAAAAATATCCTTTTTAAAATTAAAATAGACAAAAAAAAATTTAATTGGAAAAAAATTACAAATTTCCTTGCCATGTAGTTGGACAATTCAACACAAAGTAATCCATGTTACAATTATAGCTCATAAAGAAGATCCCATGTAGCCAACTCAACGAAAATTTAAAAATGAAAAACAAACATTAATGAACACATAATATTCAAAATGTCACTCAACATTGGGTCAAATTCAAATTCAACATTCTACGCATAATATTTTCCAATTAACATTAATTTTTGCCCAACTAAATTTTCTATTTGTGTTGGTAATTGACTACACATACATTTGAAAAAAAGTTGAGAATTTGGAGTCATTTAACCCCAAAGCTTTAAGCTTGCTACAAGGTTGGAACCATATTGATACGTAATTCATCATCCATTTGGCCAAATTTAACCATATGAACATGGATATCATAGCCATTCGTTGTATAATAGGATGCCAACTAGCCAAGAAGCTTACTAGCCACCATCAATGTAGCAAATAAACTATACATATATAAACCCATTTTAACATCTTCAATGTTATAATTCTCACCAAGCCTTTAGCCTCATGTTGGCCCCCATGCATTAAAGTAGCTAGTAAAATTTGAAATTCCAATAATAAATATGCATTGTAAACACATTTATAAAGCAAGTTGAAGCATTTGATTTTTGACATAGGCTAATAAATCAACAAAGTGGTGGCATTATGTTAATGTTGATTAACATGAACAATGAAAATTGAAAATGATAACTACAATCTTCAAGTTGTATTAATAATCTCACTAATTTTTGAAAAGTGAACATTGACTTTTAACTAAATCCTAATTCCTAAGTCACATAGTTATTATTTCATAGTTGGAAGTGGGGGTAGTTTTACCTTAAGGTGGACCAAAAAAGGTAGATGAAAACTCCACAAAAGTACATATTTAAAGAAAAATTGTAGAGTGAATGAATGTTCCAAATATATGAGTTGTAGGATCTTCATGTACCTTTTCCATCCTGACCACATAATCTTTAAACCTTGTACTTGAATCAGAAGAACCTTGCAAAGGTGTCAAACAAAATTGGTGGGCATTTCAAATTTCAAACGTGTGGCACTACTGTTTGGTCATCATTAAACCTTAGTGTTTCGTGTTTTGCATGAGGGTTTGCACGCTTGCACCATCACACTCAAGAGTCAGAGCTTGTCATGATTATTGTGCATTATTTGTCTTGTTACAAAAATAGATATTACCAAAAATTATTGTTAAATTTTTAACTTAGTAATCATGGGGAGTGATGTTATTCCTACTATAAGCAGGGGAAAAAACTAGAATAGTGGAAAGTCAACTAGAGTTACAAAGAAAGTAAAGGTGGAAGGAAATTACAATTTTCCTACAAACAAACTAGGGTTTGCATTTCCATTATATGTTGAAATTCTTAAGCTAGAAGACGAGAGTTGTATGACTTGGATCCATTTTGTAGAACAATATGACCTTAGTGCTCAAGGTTTAAATCCAAAACATGTTACGGTTCCCATAAATATAGCTGCAAAGGATATTTCCAAGTTTTTCAGGCCACTTGTAAACAAGAATGGTTTGTCATGCCCGTATGCATGGCCTCATACATGATAGTCGGTTACAAGCATGCCAATCATGCCTTTAGAGTTAATGTATGCTCTTAAGGTTAATGTATGTTATTGGGTTACTGTACATTATTAGATGTTTTAGGGTTATGGCTTGTTTAGGGTTTCAGCTTTGTTGATAGCTATATAAAAGGCCAAGCTCTTCCCTTCTCTTGTTAATTTTTCTAGAATTCATTTGTTAAAGAGAGTTTCTTCCATAGTTAGACTAGAATTCTAGATGTTCACAACAAATATTACACGACCACCCTTTATATACACTATGTTTTCTTTCCTTCTTTCTGATTCCATTTAATTCTAAAAAAACTGCTCTTTGTTACTTAATGTTGAAAGTGGGAGATTTTTCCTGGCTTTGAGTTTCTTGGGTTCTTTTTGCTTGTTGGTTTCTTGTGTTCTTGAGTTGCTATTAATTTTTCTTCTTTTTATACTTGTATTGCAGTTACTACAAGAAGAACAACAACCATAATTAATAATAGTGTAAGCAAAAGAGAAGGGACACCATAAATAAGCTACAAGCTGTGAAGTTTTGACTTTCGAAGCTTCGGAGGGAGGAAAGAGCGAGCAGCTCCAAAGCTTGTTTTATTGCCAACTTTAGGTCTTAGGAGCACATACACACACACACACACACACACACACAAGGTTTGATTGTAGTACAAGATCTGCACTAGGTAATGCAACCCCACATATTCTTGCTTTCTTTGTACATGGGTTTTGAGGTTAGCATATGGGCTATGCACTCCTGTGTGTTTGTGAGCTTGCAATCATGTAATGAATAGCCTTTGTAGCAACTCTGGAAGAAGAAGAAAAAGAAAAAGAAAAAGAATAAAAGAATAATTAAAAAAAAAAACACGAAGTAAAAGAAAAAAATTTCTTTCTTCTCTTCTGCACACCATCATTACATGCGTGGATGCGAATCACTCTATACTGTCGTTACTGGCGCAGTCATCATCGCCACCATTTGGTGTCGTTCGTCGTTCGTTACAGTTGCCATTTGGTGTTCTTTACTATCCATCGTAATCAACATCCATTGCGATTTGTCGCAATTCTGTTAATGGTGCCATGTGTCATAATTTCGTTCAACGTCCGTTAGCTTCTGTCTATCCGATTCCATCCGTTCAACCCCTTCCGTCCGCCAACGTCCGTCCGTTGCCATTCATCCACGTCGACGCACCATATTTTTCAAATCGTATGTACTACATACATACATATTCGATACCTTTCCATTACAATTACATTTAATTGCATAGGTTGTGTTAAAATTTTGTAGTTAGTGCTCTATATTGCTACACAATTTTGGGGCATGGGACAATACCATGTCCTCAGATAATGAGAACACTATCGTTTAGCTAGAGCCAAAGTATCAGCTTCAAAGTAACACATAATCATTTGATCCAATTTATTTTAGCTCATTATTTTCACGATGGTACCATCAAATGTCTACAACACCACTGTCATCTAGTATAACGCCTACCAAAAATTTAGGTTTAGGTTAGACTACATCAACGATACATCAAAGACCATTTAGAGGGGTTATGTCGCAACCTTAGCTTTGGGCTCGCGACCAAAGCAAAGGGGTTGTAAGGTTGCGGGCCAAGAGGAAGGAAGCCCGGGAGTCAAAGCAAAGGCATTGCAAGGGTGCGGGCCAAGAGGAAGCTGGGGAGTCACATCACATATTCCTGGGAGTGTAAGAGAGTGTAAGAAAGTGTGAGGGAGTGTGAGGGAGTGTGAGGGAGTGAACACTCACACTCCCAAGGTAACTCCCACTTTGGGAGATGGAGTCCCGGTGGACTCCCAAAACTTCAAAGAGCAATTTGAGAGGTCAAAATGAAATGGCTTGTCGCATTTTTTATATAATTGGAAAAGCTCTTAAAATGTAGATGTCTAAAATGGGCTCGCATTGCTCATTGAGACATTTGAAACACAAGTTATGGCCAAAAGAAGGGCCAGGAGTCAAATTGCCAATTTGACTCCCGACCAGAAAAAGTCGGGAATCGACCCAATTTATTTGTTTGCAGATGACATGCAATATACCGTTGGAAAGCTCTCGACGAGAGCTACAACTTTGCTTTAGACTACACCTCAATCGGAGGTTTGCTCGCAAAGTTATGGGGCTCCAAAGTCGCGGGAGTCCCAACTGGCGGGATTTTGGGACTCCCGGACTCCCACAAGGAGTCCCGGGAGAGAAAAACCATTTGGATGTATGCTTCATGGCCAACCACAGAGTATACTATAAGGGGGAAGGTGGTGGCTTCCCCCAAGTCCGAGCCGTGGTGAGTCTTGTGTGTCCGTGTTGCCCGTGGCTCGTCCTAACACCAAAGGTGTTCCAACTATGCACTAACCACTTTGTGTGGGTTATGTGCAGGCCCGTGTGAGTGAGTGAAGCTTGTTAACTCTTCCTAGTCCCATCCCGGAGCTCCAACACGCCCCTCTATCCCTCAAAGTGTTGTGAGCTAGGGAGCGTGGTCCGACTCCTCCCTCTTTCGATGTTTTCTACTTGGGCTCACATTTGAGTCCTTTAAGGAGTTGGGAGTGCGTTAGGTTAATAGTGGAATATGCCTACTATTGCATCAACTTTCACACCATCACCGTCTATTCCGTTACAAACCATTACCTCTACACCCAAATACACCATGGAGGTCAACAATTCCTTTTTTTGGAAAATTGAAAAATTCAGCGAAAGGCCAAGTACCATTTCTTTGAGGGAGTTCAGGGCAACTTTATCAACTATGGATTGTGAATTGGAGCTCAAGTATGGTGTTAATTACACTAATGCGTTTGCATTTAAACAATTAGCCCGTTATGTGCACTATGAGGCATTAGATGTCTACGGGTAACATTCTCTGAGGATTTTGGGCATCACCCAAATCCCGAATCTAGCTTATGCCATAGCCATCGCCACCACCTCTTAAGCTACATTGCAAGCTACCATCGCACATTATGGGACTGTGCTCAATAATCCAAATTGGTATCTACTTCAGTAAACCTTTCTCCTCATTGACTCATTGTTGTTACCGCAAACATTCCTCCCACCATCAATGCACTAATTTTTATTGATTGAGTGGGGGAATTCTTTCAAGTTTTTGAGTTGGAATTTTCGCTTAAGAATTTTGAAAAAAATTCTGGAGCTCGCCACCTTCTTTCGGCAAAAGGATGAAACCCTCAAAATGCTCTACAGGAGGTTGCTCAAGCTTAAAGAGGATATCCAGAACATCACAAACCTGGAAGCTGCCCATTGGTATTTTTGTTTGTTGGAAGGTACTCCAACACCCCATGTGAAGTTTTTGCAATGGGTTTTTGCAGAATTTGGAAATTTGTACATTGTGTTGGATGTGTATAACATTTTTGAAAAGCTGAAAGTGGCTCATGCTGTCGCAACCCTAGCTTTGGGCTCGTAACCAAGGCAAAGGGGTTACAAGGTTGAGGGCCAAGAAGAAGCCTGGGAGTCACATCACATATTGTTGTGAGTGTAAGAAAGTGTGAAGGAGTATGAGGGAGTGAACCCTCACACTCCCAAGGCAATTCCCACTTTGGGAGATGGAGTCCTAATGGACTCCCGAAATTTCAGAGAGCAATTTTAGGGGTCAAAACGAAATGGTTTGTGGCATTCTTTATATCATTGGAAAACTCTTGGAACGTAGATGTCTAAAATGGGCTCGCATTGTTCATTTGGATAATAAACATAAGTTATGGCCAAAAAAAGGGTCGGGAGTCAAATTGCCAATTTGACTCCCGACTAGAAAATGTCAGGAGTCGAACCGATTTACTTGGTTGCAAGTGGCGTGCGACATACCATTGGAAAGTTCTCGACAAGAGTTACAACTTTGCTTTTGACCACATCTTGATTTGAGGTCTTCTCGCAAAGTTATGGGGCTCCAAAGTTGCAAAAGTCCCAACCGATGCGATTTCGAGACTCCCACTTGGGAGTCCCGGGAGAGAAAAGTCATTTGGATGTAGGTTCCGTGACCAACCACAGAGTATACTATAAGGGGGAAGGTGGTGGTTTCCCCCAAGTTCGGGCTGTGGTGAATCTACTATGTCCATGTTGCCCGTGGCTTGTCTTAGCACCAAAGGTGTTCCAACTATGCACTAACCATTTTGTCTGAGTTGTGTGTAGGCCCGTGTGAGTGAATGAAGTCCCATCCCAGAGCTCCAACATGCCCCTGTACCCCTCAAAATGTTGTGAGCTAGGGAATGTGCCCCAACTTTTCTTTCTTTCGCTGTTTTTACGTGGACTCACATTTGAATTCTTAAAGGAGTTGGGAGTGCATCACATGCACACTATGAGGCTAGTATTATGAGGCCTCCATCACGTTCAAGGCCTTAACCTCCACCAGTTGTGCCAACCACATCATCACATTCTTCTTCAAGGGCTAAAATGATGCATTTGGTTGCACCCATCCTACCTTCTTGTAACTATTATGGCAATCCTACCCAAAAAACTAGTGAATGCAATATTCCTTTCGAGGATCTTTTTTATGATTATTGTGAGAAAAATGGATATTAGGAAGTTATTTGTTTTGCCATGTTCTTGAAACGAAAGTAACTCCAATTATCACGGCAAAACTTGCCAGCATCTTCTACTGCCCCTCAACCAAAAACCAAGGCACTTTAGCCTTCCGCCCATGCTTTCCCCACCAAAGGTAATTCTAATAATAATGTTAAGAAGAAGAAACACAATGTTGACAAGAGGGAGGTGTTTGAAGCCCATGCAATTCAAGTTCAAACTCTACAAAATGAACTTGAATCATTGAGGGCCCAACTTGCTAATCTAAAAGGCAAGTATTTCTAACCAACTAGTCATGCCCAATTTGTACAAGGTTCATGAACACAGGAGGGACCTCTTAGGTTGTTTTATGGCCTCTCAAATGATGCCATGGTTATGGAATATGTTTTTTCCAGTGCACACAATTCTAGTCTCACATTAAAATTTGCCACTTCTTTTTGCCCTTCCTATTTCACGGCACAAGAGGCTAGTGTGGCACCAAGACTTTCTACCATTATGCATGTAATTCAAATTAATGGATTCGCATCTAGTTCAAATCTTATTACCAGGGCTAGAGGAGCTCGAGCAGTCATGCCACAATCTTTTGGTCCTTTCAACATGGAAGAAGAACACACTTTATTGATGAAGGGGGAGGAAACTATTACACCACAAGTTGCTAGGGCATCAAATTCTCGTGTCCAAAAAATACATGTACATTAGGAAAACACATAATTTTCCACTGATCAATTTATGGAGTGCGAACTTCAAATGCGTGAAGTGACACAAAAGCTTGTGAGTACACCGTTATTTTGTTTTGAGGATTTGAAACTAAACACTAGGGACATAATTGCATTATTAAAGGATACCTTGAACATTACATCAAGTCCTCTACCAATCCCTGATCCACATGCTACAGGGGTCCCATCCAACACCTTGGAGAGACACTCAATTAGCTCACATGTTGTAGATGGCACTTTAAACAAGGGTCCAAGGACCAAATTTGAAGCAAATTGAACTTTGAATTAAATCTTTCTTCACATTAAAAAAAAAAATTCCTTAAGTACAGCAAGTGTATCTAAAGGTGTGGGGTTTAATTTGAAGGTCCAATATCAAAAATATGTGATTAACATGTGAAAAGATTAGATTAACCTTCAAAGTTTTTTATCTCTTCTTCTTTTCTTTCATGGTCTTTTCGAATTTATGTTTTTCTTTTTCTTTTTAACTCTTATTACACACAATGGATGAACGTAACACAAGATATTAATGGTTCTTATTTTTACTATGGTCATGCATCAAATGATTGCACAAGCAGTTGCATTGTAATGAATAGCTATTGGACATCCAATGTATGATGAATGCAATGTTACTTTTCATGGAGTTTGTTGACATGACATCAAAAGTTCATAACATGTGGAGGTATGAAAGGGTGGTGGGATGTATGAAAAATCAACTTTTAGGGAGCTTTTTTAAAAAGATGTTTTGGCAATGAACAAATTAAGCTATGACACATTTCATTCATTGATTAGAGTTGTGGGTCCAAATATTGAACAAAAAAATACACACATGAGAGAAAACATCCATTTTGAAACTAGAATAGCATGGCTTTTGCGCAACTAGGTAGTGGAAATTCTTTACAAATGTGTGGAAAGGTCTATGCCATTGTAGAAAGTACAACATCATTTAAAGGCACATCTAATGTGATTACCATTTATGGCACCCAAAAATTATACTTTGCATATTTAATTCCTTGAATCAATGTGGAGTAAACCCATTTCAATAATAATATGATTTTGGGTCTACCATTATTGAAATGGGTTTTACTCCACATTGATTCAAGGAATTAAATATGCAAAGTATAATTTTTGGGATTATGATTATGGGTGGGCAAGAAGTATCCATGATGAGGCTATTTTCCAAGTAAGAAGCCATGTGATGAAGGACAAATTCTTACCTTGTAAGTTGATAGGAGATGTTACTTATCCAATATGACTATGGTTTTATTATCCCTTCAAAGGTGAGAAAGATGGATTGTCAAGATACAAATCACATTGGAATTTTATATAATCTAGTACAAAGAATGTCAATGGAAAGCACTTTTGGAATGTTGAAAGGCATATTAAAAATTCTATTAAAAAAAGTAGACAGTCCATTAAGCCACATGCTAGACTTGGTCATGGTTTGCATATGTTTACACAACATGTGCATTATTGATTCAAGTGGCTTTGACATGGATTGGGCTTTGGAGGTTCAAAGATATGCACAAATTGAAGCAAATACAACATTTGGGAACTTGAAAGGAGATGAGTGAAAGCACATTAAGGTGTAACACTTTTAGGCACATGTGGAAGTCCATAATTATTTAAATTAACATTGCAAAGGTAATGTGAAGGTTACTTTGAATCACATAAGTCATTTTACAAGTTATCATTAAAAATTTATTATAAAAAAATTTTGAACCTTAATTTACCTTATGGAAAACTTAAATTTGAAAGATGAGCTTCTAAACTATTACTTCATTAAATAAAGGACTTAATAAAAAATTCCATAATTCAAAGTATATAGAAAATTTTGATCATCAAAATCCTTCCAAAAAGTCTTCCTTGGTATCAATGTTATCACATCATATTACCATTGAGTCTTTTATTCATTAAAAGAAAATATATGAAGGTGCACGGAGTCCATATTCATTGATTATGGACTAGTACAAGTTTTTAAGATTATTTTGAAAGTCCATTATGTGATGATTATTCAAAAACTATCCATGAAATTCATATAATGTGATTATAATACATATAACATTATAATGTTAAGTCCTTTTTTGTTTTAGTTGATTGTATTTACTCACATGGCCAATTACAAATTCCAAAATTTTGTAAGAATTGCCTTGTGACAACATTTTATGAACAATGTAGCGTGCTTTCACCCAACTAATATTTTTAAGGTGGTTGAAAAAATAATCAAACAAATGAAAAGGTTACAAAATCCAAGGATGGTGGATGGAGATGATAGAAATGACATGGAGGACATGGAAGAAATGGAACATCAAGGTGAAGATGAAAATCATGTGTGAGAAACATGGAAAATAATCCTAGCAAAAAAACAAAAGAAGAAAAAATCAAGAGGCCATTGATAGAAGCTATGGCAATTCATCATGTTTTAGCAAAAAACTTCTTTGAATCTAATTTGAAAAAAAAAAAAACAACGTTATCTTCCTAGATCCATATGATTTTGGGCCAAAATGTGATGAATGATTCATAGGTTCACATCTTATGTAACCTACAATTTATTTATGAGACGTTTAATTTGGGCATCCATGTTTATGAGTAAAACATTGGTTACAACAAATTATTGCGACACATGGTTGTATTTTTTTAGCCATGGTTCAAAAATGTTCATACACATTAAAATTTTGTTTTTTGTTATGTTTTTAAACCTCATCTAGGGTGAAAGGTTTCTCCATTGCCTCCTTACTACCCTCATCTTTTAAAACACTATCGAAATCTACTTGGAATTCTCAATTGCTTACAATTTTTTAAATTTCCTTTGCAGAAGCATCCACATGTTTCATCACATTTCATTTCGATGCCACCAACTATCCAGTGCGTCATAGAAGGGATATTCATGACAATCATTATTTGAAATTTTGTTTACAATCTTGTCGTCCTATATTGTTTATAAATTGCATTAAACTTCTGCTTATAAGCAATTGGAGTCTTTGAAAATCCAAGGATGGGAGCCAACATTTGGGTGTGGAGTTTCAACCATGTATCCACCCATAAAAAAACAAACCAATTGAAATGAGAAGCCATGAAATACAAGCTGAAAACAATCCTTCAAATTAAAAAATCAGATATGTAATACATGGATAAAGCAAATGGAAAGCATTTCAAATTATTTGAACTAAAGATGGCTTGGTGGTTAACTTCTCTCCCTCCCCCCAAGGAAATGAAAGTTTAATCCCCATAGTGGCTAAATTGAACAAGTGCAAATGAGGGGAAAGGGGGGCAAGGGCAAAAGGGCAAAGGCAAAGGCCTTTACCTGATTTGAATATGATCTTTTGCAAAAAAAATTTCTTACTTGCTACAAATTTTTGACCTCAAATCAAATTATGTTAAACTAGGGTTTCAAAGTTGAATTTTTTTTCAAGGACGAAGACAAAATTTAGATTTTTTCTTGCATTTTTGGCAAATTCAAATTCCATTTTCCCTCTTAGAACAATAAAGTGTAGCACTTCACCATCCACCGAATTTTTTAATAGCTTTTTCACCTTTTTCATTTTTGTCTTTCACCACATTACTTTCTTTCTTGGTGCTCTCTTTTTTGGAATGGAAACCGGTTTAAGGATCTTTTGCAAATCCAAATCCCCTTCTAGTTGTGAAATCTGGTGCTTCAACCCTCCATTTTCTACCACACTTTCCAATTCACCTCCATTTCATGCACTTGGAAAGGTCTAAAAATGTATTCCTTTTAACAATCACCTTGTGAAAATCCACAAAACCAGCAATGTCAACTCTAAAATTTGTTTAAAATGGGAAAGCTTGTGTGCTCTGAACAATGTCTTCAATCCATAACATTTCTTCCATTCTCACAAAATTTAAGCAACAAGGATAAAAAAATAGTGAAAAAAAACAAAAAATGAAAAACGAACAACCTTGGACCTTGACTTACACTTCGGTTTTCCAAACTATGAGCTCTCCTTTAACCTTTTTTTTTGTTGGTTTGGACTACTTGGTTTTCCCTCCAAAGTGATGCCATGTAGGCTAAATCACAATTTGATTTGTCTTGGTCTGGGATCGTTGTCTAAAGGCCTTGGGACCAATTTAAAGCTTTTGACCAATAGGAATGTTTGATTTCATCGGACCCTCCTCTTTGGACCCTTGTCTAAAGTGGCCTTTACCCCAGACCTCATAGTTTGTGGCAAATGCCAACTTTGCCAAAATTAATTTAATTTTGGCAACTTTTTTTGGGTAATTTTGGCAAAATTGGCAGTGTGTGTATTTTAACGTGAGAAAGTGAATTT
>Ga0116227_10002415_pt1 | contig 42580 bp, 31 predicted proteins | sample S1TSphgellanicum_FD_89693 | JGI IMG/M metagenome (GOLD analysis project Ga0116227, IMG submission 89693) | Host-associated microbial communities from peat moss isolated from Minnesota, USA - S1T2_Fb - Sphagnum magellanicum MG | ecosystem: Host-associated > Plants > Peat moss > Unclassified... | reverse complement strand
TTCTTTTTTACCACTATTTCCCAACTGCCGCCGGTTCTGCTGCATAAGACGGTTGGAACTTGGAACTTGGAATGGGGTAGCGTTCTGCAGCAGAACGTCACGTCACGGACGGACGGACGGGAAAACATAGTGAATTTATATATAAGATATGGTAATTTTGGTAATTGATAAATATTCTTATTATTTATAAATTTAAAACAAAAACATCTTTAACTATATTTTCAAACCTTGTTTTTTTTATAAGCCAGAAGCCAAATTTTAAAAGTTTAGGAATACTGCTACATGTTGGAGACATGCTAAAACTATTGCTTAAATATGACAAGGGGGGTCCATTTTTCCCCAAAAAAGAAAGAAAGAAAAAAAAACCACCTTTAAAAAATTTGCGACCCCTGTTTCCCACAATATTGCACTCCTGCTGCTAATTGGTCGACTCCATCCTTTCCTCAAAAAATATGGATGATGCCCATACACGTTTTTGGTGCTGCCCCATACACACTTAGGCACCACTACAGCCCCAACCAAGATGTGCATAACAGGACCCAAAGTGTGTAATGGGCAGCACCAAAATGTGTCTGGGCACCTCCAGACACATTAGAGTTATCCCTAAAGTAAGAAAAACACAGCATCAGAACCCTGAGTTTGGTCATACACAAGGTGAGATTCAAAAGTACAATAGCATTCAAGGGGGGATGAAACTCAGAAAACCATCAATTTTGGTGGTAAACTAAGTTTCATCCTGTCTTTCCTTCTTCCTGAGCGCCTCCACTGCTGCTACACATATTTTCACTTCTCCTAAGTGTACAACTACTATAATTAGTCTCGAACATCGTGCATTAAATGCTGAGTTTCAGCATTTGATAGTGAGTTGTAGCATTTCATGCTGAGTTTTGATAAAATGTCTTAAGACTTTGCGGATACCACTGAAAGAGAGGATAGGGGGTGAAAGGAGGCCCAAAGACAGGGTGAAGACAGGGTTACTTTACGGATAACTCTATTATCTTGGTCCTTGGACCTGCAAAATGAGCAATCCGGAAAAAAAACAGAAGCAGCCCATACTTCTTTTTGTACTGCTTGCAATAAGGAACCATTTCATGCTTATTTAATGTCTACCTGTGGGGTACATAGTTAGGTTTTCCATTGCTTAAAAGTATCAGATCTTGCACTGCCAAATGTGTGAAGGCAATGATGTATAGAACACTAGGTCTCATCATTGTTTACACTTATATGTTAAGAATAGACAAGCTGCTGAACAAGAAAAAATACTTATTCAAAGTATTTACATATACAAAATTTTGTAATCAAAGTATTGTAGTACCTTGTCAGCTTGGGTATTAATGTGTTGAATAATTAATATAATTTTAAGTTTCTGATTCAGCACTTGCATTTTTTATTTTGGAATTTTTGACATATAAGGACTAAAATATAATAAAATGATTATATATCTCACAAGTGTTCTGTTGTCCATTTTCTTAGACTAATCACACTTTATGTCACTTTGTTAGATAGAACATGAGCTTAAAAGCAGCAATTTTCGACATTAAGTACTATTTTTTTCTGAAAAATTAACCAAATTCTTAAAAAAAAATAATAGTGCCACAGCTGCCCAGGTGGGCAGCTACTACAATATTTCATTATGCATGAAATTGAATACATCTCAAAAATAGATAGGTGGTCACTAGTGTGTTGGTTAAAGAAATAATATTTGAATAAAATGAATGAATGATTTCAATTTGAAGGACAAAACGTCTACTTTCCATCTTTAATGCCTTGATATCTTTGTTAAGTATCCTACCTTCCTCTTAATGCAATGATGGTTCTGTTGGATAGGTAATATGTGGGCTTAAAAAGTTGAAAAAATTGGACAATGGATGAAAATGTAATTAATTATGGGTCACGGATGTACACAATATATATTGGCGTTTTTTTAAAAATGTACACTCCATATAAATCCACAAACAATTTTCCAAATGGGCATGGCAACTACCCTAGTATGTACCTACCCCAACTTTGACCGAAATCAAATTAATTTCAAAATGTTGAAATATTCTAGCCCAAAAATTTTAGGATATGGTAAGCAAGTTGAAAAACTTTGTACACTTAAGCTCTTCATTTGCTAGTTTCTTCATGTGAATTCTCTATGCCAAACCTCTTCATGAGGTCACCTTCTTCATGATCTCTTTACACCTCATAGTTACATGTCTTTTGTTGTACTTGGCACCACATTTTATATTTGCAATTAGTTTGTGCTACTTTTATGATGTCACAAATTTTGAATTTAAATCATGCATTTCAATGTGCTAGGAAGTAGAATGCCAATAAATATATGTAATCGAAAATTGCAATCTTATCAACTGAGTGACAAATGAATCTTTGTTATCACAATTATTTTGATAGCAAGATACGCCACAAACTTTGATTTAAAATCTTCCATTCCAATGTGGTAGGAGCAAAATGTCCATAAACAAGTGAAATTGAAATTTGCAATTTTATCAATTGAACAACAAATGCATCATTGTTGTCATAAGTGCTTTGACAACAACATAATGATTTAAAGATGATTTGGCATTCAATCTATGGAAGTTGGAATTACAAGTACACGTGTCACTGAAAGCTATGCCTACTTCAATGTCATTGCATTCTATCCAATTGTATCAACTTTTGGTGCCTTCTTTGAGTGCTTTGGAGGCCTTGCATTTTAACATATGGCTTTGGTAACCGTAAATATTCTTCAACAATGGCAAGTAGTGGTCTAGCAAGATCAAATTTGAAATCTTTTTCTCTATTTTCTTCAATGCCTTCTTTTAAAGGCATGCCTTTCTCTATTGAGGTGGTGCCATTTAGCCAACTAAGATTCCCTTGAAAAGGCTCTTGAAATCCTTACCTTGTGTTATCCCTTGACATTCTTGTTTTGCATGTTCTTAACTTGTTCCCATGCAAAGTGCAACTATTGGCATATGCATCGTTTAAGATTATTCATTTTGAAATCAATTTCAACATCCTACCTTATATCAATCTATTATTTAATCACCTCAACAATCCTCTTACTAAATGAACCTTAAATGCATGCTTAAGAGGTCTTTATAGATCACATTAGTTGGCTACAACTCATTGTGTAGATCGTAAGCACAAAGATAACCAATATAATTTGGGTGGTGCTTTTTCATCCAATCTAAAAACTCCTCAGATTTTTGCATTACCCAAGAATCAATTAGCTACATCATTATTTGATTTTATTGTAAACCCAATTCTTGAATTTGTGATTGAAAGTTGAACAACAAAATCTCAATTACAAAGTGCTTGGTGGTGTTACATGTTGACTAGCAATTAGCATTGACTAGGAATTTTGTAGAGATGATAAGGTCCCAACCATCATCTAGGAGAAAATGGTCTCTTCCAACATTGCTTGGTGGTAATGTCTGTATTGTTATTATAAACATCAATTTGAATAGAGAGGAAAAACTGATTTTGCTATTGATGAGACCACTAGAATCATTAAAACCACCAAACAATTTGATGGAAGACAACCTTAAACCCTAAAAACCTAGTTGTCTTCCATCTCTAGAACTTGGATATGTTTTTTGTCCTTTATGTTTTCATGTCCTCTCCCATGCCATGGCGACAAGATGGATTCCTATTTGATCACTATTAACTACTAACAATGAAACATGAATTTGTATGTTTCATTAAGTAGGCAATTCAATAGGACATATCTCTTCCTTGATTAGACCATTAGGTTGGAAACTTACTTGACGTAGTTGTACCCACTATATGTGACTAGTTCATGCAATCTTTCATGGACTACTATGTCCATTTTCAAAAGACTTTGAAATCTTCAAGACCTTCACAAATGATTTGAGGAGCCATGAATTTAACCATTCCATGTGAAATTGGTTGGACCATGGAAGTAACAAGTGGTTGCCCAACTTTTCTCATTTTTTATAGAATGGCTACCATTTTATCATGAATATTAGGGTAGTTGTTTAACATGCATTTTGCCTATTAGCTTTATGGTGTACCAAGTTCATTCACACCCTTCTAATTTGGCTTCAATTCACTTTAGACATGAACCATTCGAATAAAGACCCTCTCCTTAATTTCTCACATGGATTATGCAAGTTGAGTTTCCTATAAACAATCTTGAGATAATGAAGAACATTGGCATGGTTGCCATACATCTTTAACGTAGCTTGGATTGGTGGTTAGATATTTAGGTGAAACTAGTTTGAATATCATCTTATTGTTTTCCACCTCTTTGGATTTAGATTAGTTGTAATCCCCTCTTCAACATCATCTTGCTTAATTTAATGTTCACATAACATGACATAACATCTCCACTATCTCCCAACTAGCTATTTCTTTAGCTTCTATACATTATTGTGAATCACTTGATCTTCAAGCAATTAAACTTCATGGCACGAAATAACTTCTCTTAATTCACAATTAATCAATTTGAAAATAGATGTGAGGAATCTTTCATAACCCATTTTCAATAATGCATTGTGAAAATGAGCATAAACTATAAGTCTATCAAGTTTTGCAATTATTGGTACCACATTCATGCAATCAGAAAATACCTTCTTGAAATCAAGTTAATGAAGCATATGAATGCGAAACAACATATTTCAAGAAATCCAACAAACATTTTGCATGTAGTGCTTTTGTATTAGAAATACACAAATGGATTGGTATTTAATTTACGATTGTTTTGCAAAAGACATATAGATTGATAGTCTAATACTTAACAATTGTTGAATGTTTGGATATTTTCTATGTTTGAAAGCCAAAATTTTCAATTTTCAATTTTGATTGCCAAATCAAAATTTGAAAAACAAATTAATTAATTATTCAACAAATATCTATCAAAACTATGCCAATATTACAATGTCTTGAAATATTAACTTCAACCTTTCACACCTTATTCTTATGCAAACCTACTTCAAAAGTTACAAAGATGATGATGTCATTATGTGTGGTGGATGCAATCTTGAAGTCTTCAAGAAATATCCATTGAACTTCATATGATTAACAACCCACCTAAAGATATTAAAAATGTGCCACTTTGGAAAGAAAAAATTGAAAATAAAATGACGTTCATAACTCAAGTCTCAAAAAGACTTATGAAAATAAGATCCAAATTTCACCATCTCAAATCCATACATAAACTTTGACTGAGGTTTTCAAAGGAAACATATGAGTTTGTTATTTCATAATATAACTCATATTTAATCATTACAAATCATTTAAAATGAAACTCAATATTTGTAGCATTCCATTTTAGAGAGAGCAGGTCCAATTGTTGGAACTTTAGAAGCACCTTACACAGTTGCTTCGTAATGAAGTTGTTAATCTGCAATCAGTTGCCAATTGATAGATTTATAATTACATTATTTTCCATAAGCATTTAAACAAAAAATAAATCTAACAAAAAATTTCCCCATGACACTAAAAGCAAGTCACTATAAAACCATCCACCCTCATATGTGGATTGCAGAAAATGGATGAAAATAAAAATGTGACCTAAGAATGAGGATTTATGACTTTCCCAAAAATTGCAGTAGAAAATGGCACCACTTAGTAAAGCATTACCAAACTTTTGTACTCACATTGGGGACTAGCTACATTTTACTCATGGGTGCCAAAGCAATACATGGACCCACTACAAATCTAGAACCATTTCTTAAATATGGCAAATAGAGGTTGCAGACCTTGCAACATTCAACAGATTGTACAAAAGGCCTTCCATTGCTCTTGGTCGTGGATTGCATAAGGGCACCCTCCAACTTATGGTTTTGAAAATAAAAATCTGGTCAAAAGTCCAACTACAGTAAGAAGTTTAAATCTGCAGTTTGTAACTTGCTTCAAAATTCTGTGACTCTAGTAATTGTTGATGATCCATGCATTAAGCAAAATGTATAGAATTGCTTAACAGGGGACCGCATCAAGCCAAAATAGCCCATAACTCACTTGCAAAGTGAGTGTTCCATCACATTAGCTATTCCTATTACCAAATACCAAGGTTTCCAAAAAAGGTTCATTTCTTCATGAAATTGAGAGTTCCATTTTGTGACAATGCAAAGTTTCCTCCACAATACACCAGCTAACTGAGTGTCAACTTTGACTTACTTTTGGACATGACTCCAGATAGTGAATAACATTGAAGGAAGTTGTACCAGTGCCCACTTGATACTTCCTCCTGTTCCAAAATTTCAAGCTCCCTGAAGTGGAAAACCCCATTCCAGGACTTCATCCTATGCTGCTCTGCTGGTACAAAGCATGCAGAGCCTGTGGTACACAATGATCCACCCCAATCCAAACCCCTTTTTCATAAGTCAGGTTGAATCTTGCAAGCTCCCAAGGCCTGTAATACAGAACGATTCACCGCAACCCAAACCCTTTTCACAAGAAGCCAGGTTGAAACCTGCCATGCCTGAGACATCCATGAATTCTTTGTGTTCTTGATAAAAGCTACTTTCTTAAAGCAGGAACTGAACAATTGCATTGGCCTGGATTCCTCTGTTTCATGTGATCCATATATTGAAGTCAAGGACCGTAATCAAAGGTCAACAGGGGGCCTCCATCTGTGGTTGTTCAACAGCCAAACATACCTAAAATGCCTAGCAACAATAACTAACTCAACAAGGTCTGATTTTGTAAATCCAGGATTCAAAAGTAGGTAGGTCAATTCCAGTTCTTGATGTATTGTCCAATGTATGAAGAATGTTTGCATCATGACATGGAGGAAGACTACCACAGCCAGTTCACAACAGAGTGCTACTTTATGACTCAGATACAATGGCCTCTTGCATGGAAAGGCCTTCACTGTTTGTGAATTTGGAATGCCCAATTTTAGCTCCTTCAAGACCTCCCTTTCAAGCTCCTTGTAGTCGAGAAAGCCCATAGGTTTTATCATGTGCTGCTCCCTGGTCTGCAAAGGATTGAATGCGCCCTGAGAGCTCCCCAGCCTACACAAAGTAGCACCCCCAACCCATTTTGTATTTCAAATCCAGACAGATCAAACCCAATCTCCAATGCACTATCCCTTGGTGGGGGCCTCCAGTTTCTCTATTTCTAGACCTTGGCAACAATTTCCAAGTGATAACAGATTACTACAGGCCGTGGATTCCCAATGCTTCCAGGTTCCTTGCAATTTTGAACTCCTAGTGATTAGTCCAATGTACATTCATGGAGTTTCCCAACATCATGTTCATACCCTCCTGGTTTTCAAAAATCATGGTATTGGTTACAGGACTCAATTTTTTTGCTGTTGTGCTCTCTTTTTAACTGGCCACACCTTAATAAACAGAAGAGTACAATAAGAAAGTGAACATCATATCAGGTAAGTGCAATGCAAAAATCTTGGAGTGATGTTGAAGGAGGACGTGCTTAGGGATGTATCTTTCCATTGCGCCCAGTCAGTCAAAACCAAAAATCAGTAAAGAATGAGTGCATAGGTGTTCAACTTACAATTTCCTGAGGTGTTGGAATACAGATAATCCAGCACAAGATGCAGACTCAGAAGGGGACCAGGGTAAATACCTTCTCATCAATCCACATAAGAGAAGTAAGTTGATTGTTGAGGATGCGGACTACCAAATCAAGTGGACTTGCTCCTTCCACCATTTCCAAGTCTCCTCCCTGTGAAAAGACCAAGCTGATTGACATAGTGGAACTACAATGCCCATAAATCCAGCTCATAAATCTAAATTTACAGGAAAGGCTCTTTTCCCTTCTCTGCTGGTTCTTAATTCCAGTTTCTGAACACCCATTAGCACATTGCACTTCAATTTGTTTGTGACATATCTATAAGTAAAACAGATGTGCACAACTCATGTCATACTGAATGTGTGATCCCAAAAATGCCAATACTTCTGCATAGGTGGAAAGACACTAATTTCCCAGTGTAAATATGACCCTGTACCATGCACTTGCCTGAGCAAGCAACAGTAACATCCAGCATTGTGGTCAATGCAAGTGATCTTAACCCAACCCCCCTAATCAGAAATGCTGAGGGAATTGACTTATCATACCTGAGCAGCATTGATGTTTTGGATTGTCTCCTTAATTTTCTCCCCCATGCGCTCAAGCTCCCTCTCCACAAACTCTGCTTGCTCATACCTGCATGCACACATTCCCGTCAGCTCAGATCTTGCATTGTCAAAGATGACAAATAATAAAGATACAACAATAGTTTTGGTTCAAAGCCCATTGTGACATCTGTTGTCTCATCATTTGTATTATCTTCACCCTTTGGCAAACAGGAACCTCTGTGTGTGAAACATTGTCCACAGAATGGTGTTTACCAACAACAAACTAGCCATCATGTCTAGTGTTTCAAAGTAGAAAGTCCAAGAATCTTTCAGCTGGAGTAGGAAAACATTTCACAAACTGAGTCATAGTCAAAAAAACCACAACAAAAAGATTGTCTCTTACATCATATCACGAGTTGCTGCTGCCTCATCCTCTACAAGACTTGGCCGCTCATCTCTGTAGATTCTCTCAGCTTCATCCTCCATGCTTTCCAAAGACTTCTCAATCTGGCCAATAAAGACACATAGAAAACTGAAGTAAGACATCTCTCCTCCGACAAATAATTTGTGAGATTCAAAGCATGGCACACCAAGACAATAGAATCTATAACAACTTAGGGAGACAACCTCTTGTTGATGGGTCTCAATAAGCTCAAGTTGTCGCTCAAGGCTGTGCTGTGATTCCACCACCTTTGCTACCTCACTCTGCACAAAATCCACAACCAGAATTACTGTTTTGAACTCCTTTGGTCCTAGCAGACAAGATATAGCATATGTATTCACATCATCAGCTTTCCACTTTAAAATACTTTGTAGCTAATGCTAACCTCAAGCTTGATCAACAGATTGCGGTTGGTGATGATGCGCCGATCCCACTCACCCAGGGCCTCTGCCTGCTTCCGGAACTTGGATGTTCGCTCTTGTAGTTCATGTGTCCACTCCTTGATGATCTGCATCCCATCACAAAGAGTTCAGCCACCATATATCTCACATATGAATAAAAAGAAATCCCTGACTTCCAATATCACAGAATTAATTCACAGTTCATCTCAGTAGAGCAGAAAGCATGAAGGTAATGATATGAGACATAACCTCATGTTCCACCAAATGAAGAAAACATAAACACAGAAGTCCCCAATCACCACTGAATAGGTCCATGTGGCACTTCTGGGATGAATTTTAAAAAGAGCTACTATCATAGCAAAGACACATCTATGGGTTTTCAAGCTGTAGCAGGTTGGTTATGTAAAACATGAACCATTACAGATTGGTGAAGTGCCTCTCTTAAATTGTAAAAAACTGATGCTCCAAATGGGCTGACTACCTCTTCAACAGTCTTGCCTACGACTTCTGAAGGGGGTTTTGGTGTTTTTGTTGCTGAGGTTGTAAGGACTCCTCTTGTTCTGCAAGAAAACAGGTACATAAAGCCAACCTTAGTAACACAGAACAGCTCATGAAGCAAAAAAGTTGTCCAGTTATATTAAAGACAGGATTCTACCAACCACTAATTACAGTGCATTTACTTTAGACAAAACAGAATTCGTGTCTATTTGATTAGATAAGCAGCAAAATCCAGCTACAGTAAGTATGCTTCTTTGTAGAAAGTTGGACATTGTGTACTGAACTACACAAATCTTCTCAACATCTTCACCTTCACCTGTATCTTCACTCTCTCCACAATCCCTAAGCAGCTGGAAATTCTCACTTAGTAATAATCTCCCATGCATTTATATCACTATGGGAGTTCATATTTCATACCCAGCTGCAGAGGTGGGCATGGTAGAAGCAGTGGATGCTGCAGCTACAGTAGTTGGTGTCAAAGTTGTTGCAGATGTAGTAGGAAGATTGGCAAAACTGAAGGCGCCTCCTGTACTAGCCGAAGTCAGTGATGGCATAACAAAGCCTGCACAAATACAACTCCAAATATGGAATTAGCAGCAACCAAAGGAGGTAGACCTGGAAGCATCACAAACAGTAGACAACAAGAGAGAAGAAGCATTCTCAAAACCAATGTACTCACCAGTGGATGGTGCTGATGTAGCAGGTGTTGAAGGAGCACTAGTCTTTGCAGGAATAGAGAAGCTAGGGCCGCCACCCTGACTGCTACTGGTTGTTGCCCCTGCAAATGAGAATCCTCCAGAGGATGCAGCTCCTCCTGAAGCTCCACCTAATGATCCAAAAATACCACCTGTAGAAGCGAGGGAGGGAGTGGATGAAGCAGTAGCTGAAGAAGCAAAAGAAAAGCCACTTGCACTAGTTGGAGCCATGGCAGTTGATGAGAAAATTGAAGAGGAGGCTGCAGTTGTAGAAGGTGTGGCTGCTGCTGAACTAGCAGGTAGAGAGAATGAAGGTACTGAGGGAGAAGGCATTTTGAAGAGGGATGGGGTTGATGCAGGTTGTCCTGATGCTGGAGTGGCAAGAGATGAAAAACTAGAGCCGAACAAAGGGCTTGATGAAGTAGCTGGGGTTGGAGTTGTTGATCCAAATGCAGAGCCCCCATCTGGAGCAGTTGCAGCTACTGCGGGTGTTGTTGCAGTTTGAGTCCCAAAAGCAAATCCAGAGAAAGGAGAGGATGCTGGAGCTGGAGAAGGAGTAGCAGCACTCGAGGATGGTGTCTGAGCCCCAAATCCAAATGTAGTAGTTTGGGCAGCAGAACTAGAAGAAGCCCCTCCAAAAGAAAATCCTGGGGGTGATGCTGCAGGGGCAGATGCAGGAGTTGCAAATGGTGAAGGGGAAGAAAAACTTGCAGAAACAGCAGGGCTTGATGGAGCTCCAAAAATGGAGGAGGGAGTGGAACTAGTTCCAAATGCTGGAGTGGAACTTGCTCCAAAAGCTGGAGTGGAACTGGTTCCAAATGCTGGAGTGGAACTTGCTCCAGAGGTTGGAGTGGAAGTGGTTCCAAAGGCAGGAGTGGAACTTGCTCCGAAGGCTGGAGTTGAAGGCTTGCTTCCAAACAAAGAGCCTCCACCAAATCCACCAAAACCCGCACTCGAGGCTGCAGGTGCAGAAGCCGTGGTGGCAGCCGGCTTTGCTCCAAATGCAGAACTTCCGAAAGCACTGCCTCCGAAACCAAAAGACGATGCAGCTCCAGAAGAAGCTGTAGTTCCAAACTGACTAGGGCTAGGGCTTTGAAAGGATGGAACGGCTCCCGAACTTGCAAGCGGGGACGAAGATTGAGAACCTGTCATTGAAAATGGGGTCGAAGTCGCCGTCGCCCCGAAAAGGGAGGGAGCAGAAGGAGTCGATGAAGCGCCAAAAATAGATGGAGCAGCAGCCGTTGTCCCCATAGCACTGCTGCTGCTGGCTTGAGCAAATGCAAAGGGAGATGGAGAGGCAGAAGAAGGAGTAGTTGCTCCGAAGAGAGAAGGGGTAGAAGAAGCAGCAGCACCTCCAAAGATCGAAGGGGTAGAAGAAGCACTCCCAAAAGGAGAGCTACTAGCCGGAGCTCCAAATGGACCTGGAGTGGAGCCAAAAGCTCCAAACCCAGTTGAAGCAGTAGACCCAAACAACCCTCCTCCTGCTGGTGCTGGTGCTGGTGCTGTTGCTCCTGCTGCTGGAGTAGATCCGAATGCAGGTGCAGTCGAAGTACCGAAGGAGAATGCCATTCCCGAGCCCTGTGACCCGGGTGCTGAAAAACCTCCAAACCCTGCCATTCTACTGTGATTACTACTAGCAGCAAATTCAACCCACTCAAATGCTCTAGGGCAAACTCAAAATGCCGCACAAAACTGGACCTAGAATGCACACCAAACCCTAAACTTCAATCTTTCAAAATCTTCAGCTTTGCAAAATAACAAAACAATAAGTTAAATATCTAAACCACTTCCTTTACAAACCCAGACTAAAAAAGATACGAGCAAGCTCCTTCAAAGACCCTGGAACTTGACGAAATGTAAACCAATTCCTTCATGGACCCAAAACTCCAAACATCGAAGACTACCTCCTCCTCCTCCTCCTCCTCCTCCAAGGATCCACAAAAGAAACAACCACTTCTCACAGACCCAAATCTCGGAGGCAATTACAGTATTCCCTTCCTTGAGAAATCCTCGACACCCACTCCATCACAGCCAAGGATACAAGATTCTCGATTGCGCCATAGGTCCAAAACCCATCGCAAGAAGCAACAGCAAAGAAGAGGCTAAACCCTAAACTCTAAACCCTAAACCCACTGTTCGTCGTGGCGTGTACTTTGGGACCGATCCCTAGTGGTAGGAGCTTAATTTACAGAGCCCTAAGTCCGCGGCGTCTTGCAGACCTAAGGGACGTAGTTGTAGGACCTTTTTTTTTTCCCAAGGCCCAAGTCCGCAGGGTCTCGCATGATAACACCAATGCAAGAAACTAGGTGGCAATTCAAACAAAAATGTCCGAATTTAAAATTTGACATTTTGGCAAAATAAGTTGTAACTTGTAACCTTAGCCAATCAAAAAGTACAATATAAAATATTTCGAAAAAAATATGAAAATAAATATGCGAACTAGGATGAAATTTCAACAATTAATTCATTAACTTCACTCCTAAAAACCTCTTGCATAAGCATTTTATGAAAAATATAATTATGTGAATTTAAGTTGTATTCAAATGTAACAACCCTTAAAATACATCTAATCCCAAAAAAAAGCACAATCAAGTAAAACACAAAAGCATTTCCAACAAATGTAAAAAAATCAAACTTGCTAACCCCATCAAACCATGATTATGGCAAACATTACAACCTTGTAAACAACATGATTTACCATGACATTGTCTTTGTGCAATTAATACAACATTGACACATAAGTACAATAAAATATCATTTTATTTATTTATTTATTTTCAAATTTTATCCAAACAAGTATGAATTATCAACAAATGTTGACAATTATTTCCTATCTAGTTAAAACATATGCTAGGTAATCTAGTAATAATCAATGTCAAAATATAATTGCAAAGGAAAACAAAAGTAGAAGCTCTAGGTATTATTCAAAAGCCAAACCAAGAATATGCAAATGAATATGTGTGTGCAAAGTATGTCATCCTTGCATATGAAACTCAAGTTCAAATTCAAACTAAATCTTGACTAGTAATTAATAATTAATATTTTAACTAATACATACAAAATTAATAAGCACTAATAACCTACCATTAACAAAGTATGTCTTTATCCATTATAATTTCACATGTCAAAAGCAAAATATATTTTTGTAAACTAAGTCCATTTGATTAATAGCTTTAACATCAAATGAGATGCTTGTATGCAAGAAACTTTATAATAAAGTTGTGGATACTTCAAAGACATGATGATCTTGAACACTAATTTCAATGAAAGATGACAAGCTCAAAAATTAAATACAACTTTCTTCTTATAATCAAATAGGTCTTACTTTAATTGATAGCCCTTTTTTAGAGCCTCACTACTCACCTATAGTTGTGAGTATTGGATGTTTACTTACTTTCTCACACATTTGATTCCTTGTAAAAATGGAAGTAATCAAATTTTCATAATTCTTCATACAAAACCTGTTGTTGAACTTGACTTGATTTATTGATGGATTCAAAGAACCATTTAAATAATTTTTCCTTTTCAATAATTGTTCATACATCAAGGAACCATCATATAACTTTTGTTGTTCGTTACAATTTTTAATTTTTAGATTGCAACAATTGCATATAGAATGTTAAAATTGATCGCTTCAATTGTTATTACATTTGAACATTATGTTGAAGAATCATGGTGATGTGACTATCCAGTTCATGCACATGTTTAAAATTGTCCAACATATTTGTAAGAATAGTTGAATTAACAAAAAAAAAAAGCCTTTTAAAAAAAAACCTTTTGTTTTGAAAAACAAAAGCCACTGTAAGTTCTATTTCATACCTTTTTTGGTTACTTAAATTTGAAAATTTTCAAAGCCAATCATCCCTAAGTTGTTATTTTGTTCATGTAGAAATTTGAAAAATGACATTGGTTAGAGAGGTTACATTTTTGAATATGTGCAATTTGATTTCTCACTTTACAAATTCCTCAAACAAGTTGATGGTTCCTTCAAAAAAATGTTATTATAACTAGAATGAATGTCTTCTCTAGCTTGCATTTCTCTTGGTCAATATGCCATGCATTTCTTCAAATCTTTACCACATATTAACATTTTTCAAGAACCAATTGCTCTTTAGTGTCAAGTTGGGAATTTTCAAACATTACTTGAGTTATATGAAATTTAAGAATTGTGACAAGCATAAGTCTATATGAAGAGGTAGCCCTTGTTTAATACATTCAACCCATTTTGAAAAATGCACAAGCTAGATTTATTAAGTAATTGGATCTAGTCCTTTTAATACAAGAATTTTTTTAGGTTCAAATGGATTTGTATTGTGTGTGTACATTTATGCTTCGAATGTTATGTTGTGAAATGTGTTTGTTAATTTTTGGATTTGTTGTTGTAGATCATGAAGTATGCAACATGAGGTGCTAATGAATTTCTAGACCATTTGAATTGAGGTTAGTAAAACTTGGGTTGTCTCCTTTTGATATTCTTGCCTTTGCTAATATTTCATCTTAACTCACTTCTTGGCTTTGTGTTTTCCAAGTTGAATTTAGAAATCTATGCTTGTGTGTGCATTCTTCACAAATTTGTGTCATGACATTTCCTTAGCCTTATAACTCTCCAAAAACTAATTTTGGGTATTATATTGACATATGATATAAGCTTTGAGACTATGACCTACAATCTTGAAATATTTGAAGAATTTTATGGTTTAAACATGTTGTGTTTATTGTTGTCATGGAGATGTGTCATGGATGGTTTTTTAATGTTATTTGTGGAATTCTCTATGTTGTTAGTGGGCATGAAAATAGTTATCATTAAAAAAAAAATTTAATAAAAAAAAACATAGAACTACTTGAATTAATTTTGTATGCAAAATATTTGGTGTATGAATCAAAGGCATCAACATTATAATTGTGGAATATGGCACATTATTTCATTGCAATGCCAATTTTTCATGTTGTGGTAACAAATTAATGTATTTACATAATGAAAGTTTTAGTGTTGAACCAATAGAAATTGTAATGTGAGACATTTGAAAAAAAAGTCATCAATTGTGAAATAGATATCACCATAACCAACCTTCATAAGAAACAATTGTGATTTTTAAACATCAATGTAGATTCTTTGTATAATGTCCAACAATTGCAAAGAGGTAGCACATTCCTACTTAATTTGTTTTATGGTCTTACATTACAAGATAGAAAATTGAAAGTTAAATAATAAAGTGACATGTGCTTATGATTTTTTAGTGGAAAATTTTGTCACAATTGTTCATGTTTTTGTCACGAAATTTTTGATATTTTAATATTTCAAAACTTCAAACTTCAGGAGCTACCCCCATCTTGGTGGATATGATTTTGATAAGGTATTACCTTATAATTCTAGAAATCGTGACAAATCATTGTGGATAAGGTCTTTATGAATTTTAAAACATTATGTTTTGACATAGGAAATAAATGGTGCCTTAAGAGCATGCCAATGACAATAATAAATTGGCCTTTATAGTATTTTTTGGACAAAGGTTTACCAAAAAAACATTGTGAATCTTCTTTGGGTTGGTAAAAATGCACATCTTCACAATGCCTTGCAAGAGCACTTGCAATAGGAAATGATTGATTATCAACAATAAATGATTATTTCTCATTGCCTAATTTGAGTGGCCTAGGTGCTAGTAGTTAAATACTTCTTCACTTTGTACAAACCATATTTCTAAATTCTTGGGTGGGGATGGGGGAGAAATTAAACAATGCACATTGGATGTGCTAAATATTGATAGAGGGCTATCATTAGGCATGTTTTAAGGCTATTAAGAATCATTATGTTTTAAAGTTTTTCTTAAGGGATCATTTTTTTTGGTTTTTTGTAATGCATAATGGACTAGTTGTCCCATATGATTCCAAGAAGCAAAATGGTTTTGGTTTATTTAAGGATATGTAAGCATTGTAAAGGTGATTGAAATACAAATAAGGCACATACCAAATTATTCTAGCATTTATTCACATCAATATTCAATGAAACTTGTTATTTAAAATATGTGAACTAGTGATTGGAAATGAATGTTGTATGTTTATGATCAACATAATTTCATTTTGGCTTATTTTATTTATTATAGATTTTTTTCATTATTAAAAATATGAATAGTTTCTTTAGAAGAATGAAAATAATTTATAGAGCAAAAAATAGTTGTTCCTTGATTGTAATGTGAATATTCATGAAGGGAAAAAATAGATGAAAATAATTTTGGAATAATACACAAATGGTTCAAAGATGTGTTATTAAGGATGGAAAGAAAAGAATTTTGATAATTTCAAGAAGGATTTTAAAAAAAGTAGATTATAATAAATTCATTAATAATTAAATAAATAAATATTATGAACAAAAGGATATCAATGCCATTCCATGTGAAATCCACTCCCTTGTGTAACCTAGTCATTGGCATTGCAAAAAATGTTGATGAAGTGATAATGCAAACATTAACAAATCTTATTACATTAGATGAAACATTGAACTTGTATGCATGACCATTTTTCCAACTTTGTATTGTTTTTATCTTTGTAATCTTTCTTGGTCAAATTCAAGATTTTTCCCTATTGACAAAATAGATTGTTTTGGTTGTGAGATTATTGCATGTGAATTTAATCTTTCACTTTCTTAATTATCTAATGGCAACAAAGTTTTTGTAAAATATTGCAAACCTTTCCTTTCCACGTCCATCTCTAAAATTTGTTTTTCCTAGAATGTGTAAAGAAAGGTGAACACACTTACCACATAAGAAAAATGTGTATTATGGTTATTGCTTTATCATAACTATGTGAATCTTCCCCTTGTGGTTGTGTCTTACTATATGTTCAAGTACATGGGATTCACTGATCAACTACCTTTGGTCATCCTGTTAAGTCCCCCATTCCGGTGTGCAATTTGATACCAAGTTTGGTGGCTTCCAAAGGAAACATGAAAAATTATAACATTTTGAAATCATCCAACTTAGCATTACAAGGAATTCACATATTAGTGACTTATTTACAATTAATTTTTAAGTCATAAATATTGCATGTGATTACTATAATGTCTAATTGCCTTCGAAAAGTCACAAAAACATTAGTTGCAAAAGAACAATTTGTGGCAAATCATATGGCACTTAATCACAACTAGAATTGCACCCTCCATATGACTTGACCATGGTTAAATCCATCCATTATTTTGGACAATCATAAACATAATCGCACCAAGGTTGTGATTACATTTGTGATTATTTTTATGACTCACCTATGGCCCAGCATATAAATTTGTGCAAATAGATATGATGACACATGTCCAATGCATGATTGGACACATGTGCATACTCATTATTTAAGTTTTAAAATGGTAGACATGTAGGTAGCTTGGTCAACAACTATTCTAAGTAGCTTACTTAACAAGTTAGGCCTAACCTAAACATATAAATAAGTTACAAGGTTGAGGAATTGAATCCTTCACTTCCACATTAGAGGACCACTTGTCCTTTACCATTACACCACATTTTCAACAAACAATACTTTGTCATCTAATTATTATAATCATTTTTTTCTAATGTACCTAAGTAGCCCAACTTAGCTACTAGGTACTTAACCTAGGTATGTAACCTACCTAACTAGCTACCTAGTGTAAATTAAGTATTTAAAGCCCAAGTAAAAGGAAGTTGTGATAGAATGTAACATGCGAAAAAAAATCCAACCTAGTTTAAGCACCAAAATGAAAAAGATGATTCAAGATCCATTGGATTGAAAAATAATTGATGACTCAAATTGCTTGGGTGATGTCATTCTTAAGCTCATATGACTACATGTAGGACATTCGAAGACATTCAAAATTCGGGTCCTTAAATGTCCTATATATCCCTGTTCTCTATTTTATTGTAAAATGAAATAAATATTCACTTTTTTTGGTATGCACATGTAGAAAATAACTTGTTTACACCTATTAAAGAAAAAAAATCTAAAATTGATGCATTATGGGCCATGCTTTTATATGGCTAGAAAAATTCATAGATTTCAAAATTTGGAATCTTGTCCATCGCAATCTAAGGTATTTAATCTTTGTGGTAGCTCATTTTTTTATACGTATTAACATCTAAGGTGTTTGTGATAAAAAAATTATGTCAAAATAATTTATTTAGACATTCCTTATGAACCCTTAAATTTTATTTTTCTTGATAGATAATCTCCTAGATTTTTTTCCAAGATTTGTAAGGAATCCTTACATTTTTTCAAATTAAAATTGATAAGTATAAAATAATATTTTATTAATGTATGCATCTATGGAATAAATTAATCTTCCAATATGAATGTGCCATTTAGTTTTAAGGACATGGCCAATTGAGGAGGTTTAGTGAGTTTTTTGGGAGATTGTTCTTTTCGATACCCCAACCATGTTTGGACCCTTCGAATATTAGTTGCACCAAGGATGATGAAATGCATCCTTCTATTTTCTTTTGCCTTCAAATTTTCACAAGATGTTGCATTTAACAGCTTTATTGGCCAAACCCATGTTCAAAGTCAATAAACCATTGTTGATTCCAAAACAAACCATGCATGTGACGTGGCAAGATATTCCATGACAAGTCATGGAATATGTATTTTGACACATCACATAAAAATTTCCATGTGAAAAAAGAATATATTAAGAATATTCTATGACATGACATAAAATATTTTTGAAGATTTCTTCCTGTTCATCCACAATATTAATTATGAACCAATTTGGAAATAATAAAATAGAATTGTCCATTCTCGAACACTTCAAGATGGTTTAGAACATGACTTGTTAACAAACACAACCCAGTTAATAAACTTTAATGATACCTCAAAATAGAACAACTAGTTCATAAAAATTGTAATTATAAGGTTTTCAAACCTTTCATTCAGAGCTATCGTTTTTGTGTTTGTTAATGAATTCAAAACTCCTTAATGCCAAAATATTTTCCCTTTCCTTTAGCTATTTGTGTTTGCTGATGGGTAATCATCAGTCTTCATCATCTTCACCTTCAGAATGCAACTCATGCCTATGCACAAATGTTTGCACTGTTATAAATAGAATCATTTAAAATAAAGTTCACAACATTCAATAATAAGAAGGATATGGTTTTTGTATTAAGTTTGTTTTGTTTAATGTTAGGATACACATGAAAGGATATGTGTTCACAAAAGGTCAAAATTATGTTTTTTGACATCGCTTTACTTTGGGAGATTTTATCTTACTCATTTCAAACCCAAATGGAGGTTTATAACAAGCTACAGGAGCACCAAGTGAAGGACTACTTAGACCTTTTGAACCTCCAAGGGTGAAGTGGTGGGAGAGTGAAGGCATACTATTTGCGAGGTTAAGTATTTGCTCACTTACTTACATACCTTAACTTAATGGTAGACATTTTCTAGTTGAATTCTTCATCCAACACAAGTCATTCTTATTTGCAAAGGTTTTGACACACTACTTACAAAATTCTTAGGAGTTACACTCTTTTACCATTACCAAATCAATGCCTTATTAATTAGGCATATTCAAATTGGACCCCAATGAGATGATGGTGACAATGTACTAAACATTTTTTAATTTGGTTTCTTCATCCAACAGATGTCATTTTTATTTTTCGAAAGGTTTTGGACACACCACTTACAAAAGTAGTGGAAGTTAAATTCTTTTGTCATTATCAAATCAATCCTTCCTTAATCACATTCAAATTGGACCCAAATGGGATGATGGATGACATTGAGATGCCCCAAAATGCATTGGTTTGGTGAGAGAGATCCATGGGACTAAAAAGCATGTTGTTTAGAAGGAAGACACCCGTAGTGCAATTAGATCAATTGGTTAGATGTTTCAAGCCCATGAGAGTGCAAACATCAAATTTAGGTTAGGAATATTGCGTTCGGATTAATTTTCCCCAACAAACTTAACACATGTTATGAGCCCCAAACTGATAAACCCAAAGACGGTGGACCGGTGTGAACGGTGGCATCAACAAAAAAGTGGCTACTCAATCCGGCCACTGGCTGACCTGGTTCCCACGGTGGATCTCGCCACGTGTGAAACGAGAAGACTGTCATTTGCGTGCCATCTTGCCGGGTTCATGGCAGGATTTCAGGAGATTTGGTCGGTGCCCTTCATTATGGCACGTGGCATGCAAAGACTGGAGGAACGTGGTTGCACCCGCCTTCATCCCCCTAACCCCATCCATATACCTCCATCCACATCCCATGACCCCCATCGACATCCCAATCCCCAATCCCCATCCACCTCCACATCCATCTCCTGATTCATCAGTTGGGACCTGCCCTTGCTGCCCATAGTTCGCTGCCCGTTCTTGATTAGAAAGGGCTGCGGCCGTGCGGCCGGGCGGTCGAACGGGTGGGCGGCTTGCGAGACATCGCTCGGGTGCACACGCCCGCTCCTTTTCGTTTGTCGCGGCTGCGAAATGCAGCAGACGCGCTTACGTTTGCTGCCGAAATTGTCACTGCTTTTCTCTGAGCTTTTTGCGTGTGTCTCGGATCTTGGAGGAGGATCTGATAGGTTGCTTTTGTTCTTGGGAGCTGAAATTTTTGGAGCTTCGGAACGGACGCAAGTGAGAAGCCTTCTCGTGGTTCTCGAACTTGCAAATGGTGTGGCGTGGGTGGAAGTTGGAACTGTGAATTGTTTGTTTAGTTGGCGAGACGAGGATCTTGTTTGCTACAATAAGCTTTTCAGGAAAGCAAAGGCCAGATAGTAAAGGAAGCACTACCCTATGTTCTGGGGATTCGTTCGGACTTGTTTTCTTCTCCTCCTCTACACCCGCGGATAGCTCCGCTATATAGATTCATTCTCGATAGATTCGCTCGGTATCGCTGAAATTCCGGAGAGATCACCTTGCCGGGTGTGAGCGCCAGCCGGAGATTGATTAGCATTCGGGAGTCGGTTTCTCATGTTCTTTAGATCTGCTGTGGAACATGTTGGAGGAGGAGGAGCAGCAGCAGTTGGATTCGTCCTTCTCGTGGTGCACTCGACAGCGAGAGCGGAGTTGCAAGTGTGGCAGGCTTGCAGCAAGTCTAGTAGATAGATGCTAGTCTTGCCGGAGGGATGATGCATGCCATAGAGCGAAGTAGCTTATGCAATGAGGAGGAGGAACAACAGCAGCAGCAGCAGCAGCAACAACAACAACCCGAGAAGAAGGTAAGCCAACTATTTGCGCAACGTGCAGCTCTCACACTCCAGGATCAGCGCCATACTTCGAAACCAGCAGATCTTCGAGTGATGCAGGCTTGCCCTCGTTGTCAATCCCTCAACACCAAGTTCTGCTACTACAACAATTATAGTCTCACACAGCCGCGCCATTACTGCAAGAACTGCCGCCGTTACTGGACTGCAGGCGGCACCTTGCGCAATGTTCCTGTTGGTGGCGGTTGTCGCAAAAAGAAGAAGCATGCAGGTAAGCAGCTGCATGAAGCTGGACAATCTAGTGGAACAGAAAATTCAGAAACTCACGAGCTCTCTGCTGCTGCTGCTGCAGCAACAACAACAACAACAACAACAGCTGAGCAGCAACAGCAGCATGCATTGTCGGTGGGCTTCTCCGCCTCCTCCTCCTCCTCCTCTACTACCAGGTTCACAGGGTCTAGCCTCCAAGGGCTTGAAACAAGTATTATTGGCCAAGGGCCAACCAGTAATATTTCGGCCCGGCCCGGCCGATACTCCTCTCAACCCTTTGAAAGTGGTAACATCATGAGTCTTGGGTTGTTCAATTCAGTGATGAGGAGCCGACCAGAAGAAGCAGCAGCAGCAGGATTGAGCTCGCACCTGGCCAGAGCAGCCACCTCTCAACAGGTAGTACTAGTACATGATGCAGGTGGAGACAACTTGGGTGGGTTTTTTGACAACCCTGTTGTATACAGTAGTGGGGAAGCTGGTGGTGCATTGGGTCTAACTGAAGAAGGGCATCATGACACTTACAATCACACTGAAGGTCATGGGGAGGAGGTTGAAGAGGCAGCTGCATCTTATGGTAGAGGGGAGATTATTTGGAGGAATTTGCAGCAGCCCAAGCAAGAAGTCTTGTGGGGTCAGGAGGAAAGTATACAGGGTGGTGGATCATTGGATTTAAACAGGCAGCAAGAAGCCAAAGCCAAGTTTTCAACTCCATCTTTGTCACCTGCACATCATGGGTTGGGTCCTCATGAGGAGGCTGCACAACCTGTAGCCTGGCAGCAGCCCACTGGTGTGTCTCAGGGACTCGGTATGCCACATTATGAGACAATAGCACCCAATACCAATATTTGGAGCAAATACTGGATGGCCACCCCTTGATTTGCATGCATTACATGGATCCGGGAGCCTACAGCGGCTTCTGTAAAGCAAATTTAGGATTTTCATTGTATTTTCAATCATTTTGATCAATGCTACTTGCATGCTTTTATATGCATGAAATAAATAAAAATGAAAAATTATGAATATTTTAATGTTTACTTTACCATGCTCCACCCCTTGACCTTTTCAGGTGACAAGCAAACTTGGATCAAATCGCACTCATAGGAGCCAATGACATTTCTAAATCCAAGGACTAAATCCTTTTTGGCTGTGATCCTGCCCACTTGCCTACTCAACTGAAGTTCACTTGCAATTGCCATGTGGCTGCCAACTCTAGTACATCATGGTCCAGTTACTACTGACCAGACCCATGATTTAGTTAATTGTATAAGATTGCTTGACATCCAGTCTAGTGTGTTCTATGATGAAGAAGAACACAGTGAACATTGAATCATGCTGAGCTTCATAAAAAACAATAAAAATATCTTGTTGATTGACTTCATCGGCAGCTCTTCTTGTCTTCCATACAAGTCTGATGTTCATGTAAAGACTAGGTTGTACAATTCTTTTCTTTGAATTTAATAAAGTAAAACACTGGACAAGAAATTGAATTGACTGGAATCGTCATTGTCATTGCATGATGTCAGTGAGTTTGTTGTGTGCACATTGTGATGGGTGGTGGGTGGCGCTTGTGGAGGAAAGCCCAGTCATGTGTTGTTTGTTAGTCTCAAAATGTGTTGTTCTTATAGGGAGCACGAGACCTTTAATTTGTTCCGGTAAAGTGTTGAAATATGGGTTGTTTTGATGCGTTTATAAGCTGGTTTTGAACCACTGTTGCTCTGGTGTCGACCTTTGAACATACCAGCTGCCTGGTCTGGTCTCGGTAGTCGATTACCTTTTCTTTCTTTTTTTCCATACCAAGCTTGTACTCACTCATATGGGTACTTTTCAAGACTTTCATACCAGTGGTCCTGGTATTGGGTCCAAGAATGATGATTTTTAGCTAGCATGAACCGAGTATATATGCCAGGTATTGAGACAAGTACAAAACTGGCACAAGGCTCTGGTATTACCCCCAGGCTGGTATTGCCTGAGCTCATATCAGACCGGTAGGGTTCTTGCTACCAGTGTTGATACCAGAAACTGGCCTATCTATCAGACCAACACTGTTTTGAACTACACCTAATCAGTCATATAATTATCAGCTGGCACTTGAGATCAGTTAGTTGGGTGTAGTTTTATCATTGTGGAAGCAGCAGGAGGTGCTTCAACTACTGTGAATCCTTCCAGTCCAGACCTGTAGCCTGTAATGTAGACCTATTCTGGTGGTATGGAAGCCGCCCCGGGGCATTTGTGACAAACAGGCAAGATTTGATTTGAATGTGCCTCCCAACATAAGGGGGGTGTATATGTAAAAGGTCTACCGGTAGGTTGTAAAGTAGCATGCATAAGTCAGAAATAGCAGAATCAGCTGTTTAAAGACTGCCTGGAAACCTGTCCCAATGTGCATGTAGAGAGATAATTAGAGACCTTCTATGCAGCCAACAACTGGGTGTGCTTTTCACACTTTTATAGTGGTGTTTTCTTGTCATGAGGATATTTTTTTTGTGTCATTCATCATGTACTAAGAAAGGGTCAAGCCCCTGCCCATTATGTTGCGTAAGGTGCTAAGCTAGCCTGCCTGAGTGAGCCAGGGAACCACCCAACAGAATGGGCAAGGGTAAGACCATTCCATGACATTAGGGTCTGGGGTGGGAGATTCAGTGATTTAAAAGGAGAGTCATGTTCAACAGACACATTTTGGTCACTATCACCCAGTGAGTGCATGACCATCTTCAGATGATTATGTCATAGAGTGTGATCACAAAAAAATGACACAATCTGTCACACCAGACCAGAGGGTGATGTAATTTGGTTATTCCCCCACTTTCAAGTTTGTTTTTATGTTGTTTTCATGATAACGCTTTGAGTCATGACACTAATTCAAGTCTCCTCTCTCAAGTAGTAGCAATAATAAGTAGCTCCTTCTCCTGAGCAGATGCTCTCTTTTAGGCCAACAGATTATGTTGTGCCGTTATATTTTTTTTATGCCAAAAGTTTCTTGGCAGAACATGGCCTCCAATTATCATCAGAAAAAAATTGCATATTTTCATGGAAGATTGGAGAGAGACTTCATTTTATTGGCTTTATTTTTCATAAAATCGATAGGGCTTGGTTTCATAGTCGAATTACGACCAAATGGAAAGTAAGAAAAAGGTTCACTCGCAAAAACCTTCACATCTATCCTAATCTTAAGGAGATAATGTCACTGAAACATAAAACCAAAAGTGTCCTTACTGAAAATAGAGATCTCTCTCCTTATCAAATAATTGAATTAATAAATCCAATCCTTCATGGTTGGGGCAACTATTTTGAGATTGACAACTTTTTTCATACCTTTAGTTTGCTAGATCATTCAATTTGGCATAGAAGTTGGCGATATTTATATCACAAATTCCCTAAAACTCCTCACCCCATATTAGTTTCCTAATTCTATCAAGGTGTTTTTTCTTCTCGTGACAAACTTTGGTACTTTCATGCTATTTGAACACCATTGTGCACCCATGTAAATCTTTAATTGTCTATGAAGTTTCATTTGGTCCCACATTTTGAGAAATGTTCACCAGCAGTGTTTGCCTTTTCTTAAGAAATAATTGTTATTTTTGGCCTTGCCTTCCAAGGCAAGAATATTGTGTTTAGATTCATTAAAGAGTACAGTAGTAGCTTAAGGGATATTGGTCCCTAGGTAATAGGTCTATTTTTATATGAGGATTTTTGAAAGATGATATTTTGGCTTGTGTTGAAACTTGAGATTAGTTATAGAGTTATACTATCTTGAAGGATTTTGGTTTCTAATAGAGGATTTTTCAAAGATTATGTTTTTGCATGGTGAAATATTTGAGTTTCCATAATTTTCTTCATTTTCCTTGAGATACTTTTTAATGTAAATGGCAAGGTCATAGTGTGACACACCCCTTGTTTTTCCTAGTGTAAATTCGACTAATTTTTCTGATTTTTGTGAAAAAAAAATTAATATCCCCTACATAGTGGTTGAAGTTTGTTCCAAAAATTTATGCTGATGCATACTAAGTGTACTACTTGATCTTCTTGATGAATATATATATATATATACTCTGGCAGTAATAATAGTAATTTCCTGAATTTCTGGCACTTTGAAAGATCTGACCATGTGGACCTGGAATAAGCAAAATGACCAAGCACAGTCCCTCTTCCCCTTTGGGACTACCTACATCTTCACTTGTCATACATACCTAAACTGTCACCCTCATGATTGTATAAGATCAAGCCAAAATTTTATTCCCAAACCCTGCATGGAGGTGAAGTCTCTTCCAATGTTTTTTTGGTTTATTTTTGGGCATTTTTTTTCTCTTTTATTTTTCTAGTGAAAATTGGACTAGTTTATCTGATTTTTGAATTAAAAAATACCCAATTTTTTTAATATCACCAAAAGAAAATGAACAAAGAAAACACTGGTCTCTTCCCTCTTGGCAGAGCCAATATATATATATATATATATATATTGGCTCCAGCCTTTTATATGAATTCACAGGGGTTTAAATTACTTGCTCATATGGTGACTGCACACTTAACTCATGCACACGCAAGTCCGGTCACAGAACTAGAAGTCATCTAGTTGGGTGTGTGTACATATGTGTGTGTGAGAGAGAGAGAGAGACTACCTAGTTGCCTTAATTATGGGCTGCTAGTTGGAAGTTGGAATCAGAAGTTGGAACAAACTTGAGTGTATTCAGTGGGCAATAAATACCGTAGCCTAGGGTCAGTTTCCACATTGACAAAATGAATAACTATTTGTTTTCAAAAAAAAAGAATTCGTTTTTAATTTTTTTAATTATATATATATATTTCATCATTTACTATAATAGTGTGATATGAGTGGAGCCTATGATAATAATGATGATTTTCAACATGTCAACTTGATATTTTCACAAAATTTCATTTTACTATTTTGAGGATTATTTAATGAAGAAACTGACCTTAGGGTAAGGTAGGGTTCAATGAATTCAGTCTTCAGTCTTTGGATAGTCTGCTTTGGTGTTCTGTGTATTTTCCTTGAATATGTTTTCTTCGGAGGAAGGAGCAACAACATGGCCAGAGTGAACCAGCACCCACCAGTGCACCATGAAAGATGGATGGTAAGTGGTTTGCAAACAGTTTTCTGTTGGGTTTCACTTCCTTAGCTAACCATGATGGTTACCATGGTTAACTGAGTTACTTATTTTAAAAATTGCCTACCTACTAAAAGCTAGGTAGTAAAGACAGCCCTCACCTATGAACAAACCATCTGCTTGCGTAATAGTTACTTATTTTCCTTCCTATCTACCTCCTCTTACAGAATGGTTTACCATGGTGAAACTAGATATTAACTCTGTTGAGGTTCATCCACAACTGAGTCAGAACAGGCATCCAGTGGATGATGCACTGGTGGATGTGGTTCACTCTGGCACAACAAGACTTTCATTGAGGAGGATGCAGGGCTTGAGGGTTGTTCAAAAATATTGTACTGGGGGTGAGGCCATGTAGTTTGTTCCTTTCTGTTCCTAAAGGTGCTCGTGTTGTACTTTCTTCACTGGTGAGCAGGGGGACCACAACTACAGGCTTTGAATTGTTTTCAGTAGTTGTTCATTTCACACCAACTAGTGTGGCCTGTCCGTCGGCCTAAGTGTGAACTCATCCTCAATTGATTTTTCCTTCCAAAACCTGGTTTTTGGGGATTTATTTAAAATTTCAGCTGCAGAAATCACTTAAAAAGCAATATCTCCCCCACATTCTGAATCCAACTCTTACCAAATAAATTCAATTAAATCCTGCTCATCAAGATCTTTCCAAGAACACCAAAGGCACATTCCAATTCTTCTGAAATTTTCAGGTACGATTTAATTTAATAATCAGTGAAAAAATCATTCAATATTGAAGAACTTCTGCACAGCAAGTCCCTAAACCCTAACGCCATGGAACCAAGCCCATGCACCCCTCCTCCTCTGGAGCTTTCCAAAGACACCAAGAACATGATCTGAAGCATCCCGGTTCGGTGGAACTCATAACTACAAAATCAAACAAAACAAAACACACTACTTTCCTTCATAGATAGATAGATAAACCCAGCCCCTCTCCTTCACACCCTCACCCCCACCAGGTCTAAATGTGAAACCGCCTTCTGCACAGCCATTGACTCTAGGTGGATCTGAACTTCATTCACCTAAACAAGAACAACCCACCCTCCTTTGACTCTAGCTGCACTATCATATTTGCCTTCACAAAAATGTGGCTGAATTTGCACTGGCCTTGCACAAACAAATTCAACATTCTAGTAGTAAATACCAATATTGTGCAGCCATATCTTCTACCCAGATTATACCCGCCATACACAGATAGGGTATATGATATACCCTGACCTATTTTCCAAACGTCAATATATAGCATGCGGTGCATGCCTGTACCTAGGGCATGTAAATCTGAAAGTTGCTGGCTGATTTTGAGGTTGTGGTTCTTTTCACACTTCTACTTCAATTTTCCACAAGTTGATGGTTGATTTTGAGGAGGGTAAGGTGCAAATATAGTATAAGGAGCCATTCAAACTAGGGATTGAGTTTTCAAAAGAAAAATATTTTTGAAGTCATGATTTTCAATTTTTTTTAATATTATTTTATTCCTATGACTCAAAAAAATGATGCATTATATTATTATGTAAGGGTGTACATAACAAAATTTTCTTGAAAATCTCATTTTCAAATCACTTATTCAGTTTTTTAAAAAAAATTTAAGCCAAAAAAATTACTAATTACATTGATTTAAAAGTGATTTTGGGTACTCCATACTTATTAGATTCATTTCAAATTAATCCAAAAAATTTCGCAATATATTAGGAATATTTTTTCAAAAGTTCATCTAAATTTTTTAACAACTTAAATTACCACTTACCACAATGAAATTAACCAATGATTATGCTAGAGTGGTTCCTTATACCCTATTTGAACTTGAGTCTTCTTATTCTTATTTTCATGCTTGCTGCTTAAGATCCTAATTTAGGTTCAGGGTTCAAAAATCATGTTTGTGGTAGGAGTGTTTTTAGTTACATCAATTATTAGTGTTAGAGGCTCAAGACTTCAAATCTTAGTCTACAATTCAAGCCCAACTCAAAAGAAGGTCATGTATTGTTGGGTCACGTGTTAATGTTCATGTTGTTTCATCATCAGTTGGTAGGTTCATCATGACAATGTATGCTTGTTGGTTGGGTCAAATGCTAGTAGAGAAAGTGTTTGCATTGTGACAACAATCAAGTTTTTGGATTCCATGAGGTTGATAATCCACTATTTGGCCCTTCTACAAACTGAACAATGATGAGCTTGTGATTCTCAAAAGTGAATAGGTCTTTCGTTGTGTATTGTGTTATGCAAATGCTTTGGGTGGTTTGGTTTTGGGATCATAGATTAGGGGTAGGAAAACATTAATTTCTTGTAAGAAAAAACTTACGTTGGTGATCTTGGTAGAGAAAGAGTTGTAGAAATGCATGTATTGCCTAAATAAGTACATATTAGGCATGCCTCTGCTGGATGCCGGCAGTCAAAGGGCAGTTTCCTGCTTATGGTAAGCAGCAATATCTGGAAGACAAAAACATGGTAATTCTTGGGAGGGAGGTTGTTACATTGAAACCCACCTCAGTTTCCTAGTGACCAAGGAGCTAGATTTACATTTCTGATTGGACTTTAGTGCACCAGTTGGGGGTCCTAGCTTGGCCACAAACCAAAAATATGAAAGCCCACAAGAGAAGAGAACAAAACAGTATACCTAGTTGCCCATCTTGGTAGTCATTATTGCTACAATTGTACAACGAGAAAAGGGAGAAAGGGGATTGGTTTATTCAAGTGTGGCAAAAGGGCTTATTCTCAGTATCATTATGTATGCTGTCTTAATGAAGACAATTCGTAGAATATTCATAATTATGAAATGTGGGACATGAGGTCAGTCAACAACACTCGTGCAATTGAGCAATTTTTTGACTTTTAGCTTTTTGCCTCAAAGTTCACAAAAAGGAATCCAACCTTTTCACACTCCAAGATAACCTTTTCACACTCCTCTTTTGCTACAGCAAACATGAATTTCGGAAGCTGTGTTGGAATTTTTCTTTTGTGAGCAAAGCCTCTCAACCCATGTGCCTAATAACAAAGGGCCAAAGTAAACCAGCAGCACACCGTGAGGGATGGACTATGCAGGATGGATGATGGGTGGACATTTGAAATGGTTATTGGGTTCCAGTTCCCTAGTTAGCTGTGGTGTTTAGCTCAGTTTCTGTTTTCATTACAACTACTAACAACCGGCCAGCATGAAGCAGCACCCACCAGTGCACCAGTTGGTCGTTCTGTCCACTGGATGGTGTGGGATTTCTCATCTTGGTACTGAACCACAGTTTAACCTTTTGACACTGACCTTTGGCCTTTGTATTTTATTTCTTTTGCTGGTTGTTTTTTTCCCAACTCTGACCTCATCTACAAACTGGGTTGCATTTTTGCCCTACCTACCAACTAACATCCAGCCCTCTCTCCCCCCCAAAACTACATATGTACCCACCGCCCTACTACCTGCCTATCTAACTAGCAGTCAACACACCATCCTACTTACTCCACAGACTTTCATGACATTGACATCAACTGATGAATGTTCTATCGATGCCCAAGAATACCCCAAACTCCAATATAGTTTTCAGTTTCAGGTTTTTTTAGTTTTCATTGAGAATATGTTTCAATAATCAATAGCTTCCACACCATAGCTCCAAAGAGTCTCACAAACCAAGTTGATGCACTGTCACGAAAAAGGGAGGGGTGACTTGTTTCAGACACTCAAGGTCTAACTACTAAATGGTCACACAACAAATCAATTAATTAGAACAACAAGTATACATCTCCAAGTTGTCAAACTCTCAATTCTGCTACTTCAAAATACAACACAAAGACAAAGGACTCCAAGGGATTAGATCACTCTTATCTCCTCCCAAAAGCCAACTAGGCATGAGTGTGACAACTCATTTGTAACACAACAACATAGTGACTGACTAATACCCATTTCCATCAGATCTCTCCCTTCGGAAGTTGTACAGAGAAAATATGAGACCAGACATCACAACATTTGTTCTCCATAACACACAAGTGCCCTCAATTTCCCATCTTCCCCGGAGCTCCAATGATTTCACTGGTACTTTCATCCAAAGTAAACAATCTAACAGTTACTTGCAAAACTCACAAGACCTTGCCACAAGATGAAGACTGCCACTATGCTCGCTCATGAGATCTCTAAACTCTATCATCACTTCCCTTGGACATGTCATGGACTCCTAACACTAAACTTTTTGCACCCCTCCTTAAGTTCATGGCATGGTGGAAAAAATATATTCTAAGGAAGGTACAAAAATTAGACAGGGCATTCATTCTCAACTGTTTAGCAAACCACTCAAAACACAACCAAACTAGAACAATGCAATCTTCACCAATTTAAATAAAAGAACTTAGCTCTCTTCCTGACTATGGCTATGGCCATCCTCTTCCTCCTTCTGTTTATATATTCCCTTCGACCCCATCCTTCTACTTTCCCCAAAACCAGAAAACCAACTAGCACCTAGAGATGTGATTCACATCCCCATAAAGACCATCCCCTATGCAGCAAGGGACCTGCTCCATCATCAAAACCGATGCACTTCCACTACTCCATTGAAGAACAAACAGCAAACGCATTAACTTGCAAACAAACAAACAAACAAACAACACCCAAAAATAGAAAAGAAACAAGACACCAAACTTTTGACATTCACATTTTTTGATGATGAATAATCACTTCGTATTTTGTCATCATCTACCACCCATCCAAAATTAGGGTTTCAAATTCCCATCCATGGTCATCCACAAAAACTTTTTGAGATTGTTTCAAGTCACAACACCTCTACTCATCCAGACTTTTCCAAAGATACCATGAGCATGACATGAAACACCATGGTTTGGGAGATCTCAACATAACAAAGCAAGACAAAACAAACTACCTTGCTTCATAGATAGATGTAGTTAAAACAACCTTTATCTAGGTATAAACTATAAACCATCTACTTGTTATCTAATAATTACCAATTTTCTTATCTATCTCGCTATATGTGAAACCTATCATCTACAGAATTGGTTACCAAGGTGAAACCAAACATTAATTCAGTTGAGGTTCATCCACAACTGAATAATAATGGGCATCCAGTGGATGGTGCACTGGTGAGTGCTGGTTCACTCTGGCCATGCAGACATGATAGCACATGTCTTGAGTCCAAGTTATGTAGGAATCACATTTTCATGTAATGTGTGGGAGAATCTACATCCTTCTTCAAGGTTTGTATTTGGGATGAACTATGAACCATCAAGATTTTCAGCTCCCAACCTCATCGATGTAAAGGACGCTGGCTATGTCTGGTAATTGGCTCAAACATACTGGTTCCTGAAATTAGTCTAGGCACTCCCAGACTTTCTCATATCCCAAGTTTTGAATTCACTTGGAGGAAGCTAACCCTACTGAAACCAATGTCTGTGAGGCCGTCATCAAAGAGTTCATGTTTGTTGAAGTAACATAGTTAAGGTGGGAAAATTACATACATGATTCTCATTTTGTATTTCAGGTTTAGGGTTTTAGAAACACAAATAGGAAAATGCACTTCATACATGGGCACCAATGATTTTTTTGGTGGTAAATCTTCTCTATTTGGTGCCTAAAAAAAGAGAAAAACGTGGGTTTCAGTGTAAAATATGTGTTTTACAGGCAAAATACAATTGCCACTTCTGTGAAATTGCAAAGCTGAAAATTTTCAAAACACATTGATGGGCATCAATATTTTTTTTCTTTTCAATTTTGTGATGTTGCTCAAGTGGTGACAGTCCACAAGTATATTTATCAAAAAAATTGTGATATTAAAAAGATGAAAGTATAAAATCTGAGGCACCCTATCATATTGTAGGCAATTGTGGCAATTTCTGAAATTTTTTTGGTTTGTTGAGGAATGTCTAGCAAAATATTTTTCTAAAAATGGTAAAATTCGCCACAAAAAAAAAAAATCACTGCTGGTAATGGCATTATAGGTCTGGAAAGAAATAATTATCTTTTTTAGACTCAGGTTTGTAATCTCCAAATTTGGGTTAGATTGGGAATCCCAGCCCACAAAGAGTGGGCATTTTCACCCCCATTTTTGTTTGGCTCTTGGAATGCTCAACAAACAAGAGCAAACAAAGTGACATCACCAGCCAGTGTTTTTCAGGTTTGAGAGGCAATTAGGAAAGAGCTGCTGACATACATACTTTACTGCAACTTAACAAGAATGACACAGTGGAGTGGCTTTTGTCAGGCATCACATCCTGTGCAAATATGTTATCTCAAAATCATTTTTAAAACCAAACCGACAAGATTTTACTGGGATACATGCAAAACATGCTGTTACATCATGTGGGATGCTCTTGGCTGGGTGAGACTCAAGATTCTAGTCGCAAGTACGAAGTACTTCTTCAACTTTCTCTATGACAATCACCCACAGACCTTGGGGGAAGAGGGAGCGGGGTGGTGGTGGGGAGTTCGAATAAAAGTACATTTGTAACTTTATGTACAAAGGCTCAAAGCTTGTACTGAATTTCAGTACAAAATGAGTGAAATGTTCAGTGAATTGGGCCCATATTTGCTTTTAGTAAAAGTACTTACTTCTGCTTAAGTTATCTGCATTGCACAAGCAATAGGGAAAGAAACATATGTTCATCACTCATAGGAGCTGCTGCTGCTGCTCATAGCAACAGCACAGAAGATATGCATAGATCAGAAATCCTCTTTGTTGTTTTTATGGTGTTTGAATTCAAACAAAATTCTTGGCATGAGAGAGACAGACCTCATTTGCCTGGATAAAATAGTCGTTCAACTACCACAAAAAATATGCACTGGAGAATCAGACGTAGGACAGAGAGAAAAGACGTCAGCTAAAGCTAATGTGACGAATCTTGAGGCTCTCTTTCTCCTTCCTCGTGGAGGAAAGATGCAGAACCAACAACCTAGATAGTGGAGCATCCCATCCTTTTTTGGGGGTGGGTCTCTGTGTGACAGACGAGCAGAGAGTAGATCAAAGACTGTGGCCCAAGTTCTTCCTCTCCTGTAAAAGTGGTGAAGTAGGGCTCGCACAGCAAATTGGTTTATGAGCAGGCTCTGCGCTTTAAACTCTGCTGTCAGTAATTCTCAAGTTGTGTTTTAGCACCTCTTTGAATCTTCTGTTGCAGTCTGTTGTGCCCTAGCTTCGCCAATAACATTTTGTGAGCATATAGTTGTTATTGCAGCAGTACTTTTGAATTGCCTGCTTCTTCTTTTCCTTATCTGTTATCTGCCCTTGGCCTGATCCATCTTTTCCTGAAAAAAGATGGATGATGCTCAGACACACTTTGGGCCCTGTCATGCAGGATTGGGCTAGAGTATTGTCCACTACAAGCCCCAAACCTGCATATAGGGCCTCAAAGTGTGTGCTGGCAGCATCAAGATGTGTCTGAGCACCACCAAAAATACACATCTTGGACATGGAAAAGGGCAGTTAGAGAAAGAAGAAGAAGAAGAAGCATGCAGTACTTTTGTACTGCCTGCTTGCAATAACAACTATGTGCACATATAATATTGGGTGGGGGGGCCTGGTAAGAAGAAGAAATGGGATTGAATGTTAGATCATCTAGACATCTTTCTATATAAATCCATTCAAGGTTAAAAATTGTACTTACCATTAAACTTCTAGGGCATCTTCACTCACACATGACATGTGAGCCCCCAGTAATGTCTATCAAGACAAGGGGGTTTTTTTTTCCCCCTCCAAATTTGTGGTATAAAATATATCTGGAAAAAGTTTGCCAAAATTAGTCAAATTTACACTTTTAGAAAAAATTCCAATTTTTTGTTGAAAGAACAAAAAAGTTGCCCAGAAAAAAAGCAATGATATCTGTGAGATTCAAAATAGTGTGCAAGTTAATTTTTCTCCCTTTTCACCATTAACCATGAAATATGAGACAATGTGTAGTGAGGGACTAATTACAGGCCACCACATGGGCCAATCAAAGATACTTGTTTTCTTAGTGAGTCCTTTTGGAGAGCTGTGGATCCTTCATTAATGTACAAGTCCAAACTCAGTTTCACACTTTTTAACAGTTTGCACTTCATTTGAATAACTATGTACAAATCATTAAAATACTAGTACTGGTGAAGATGCTTTTGCCTTATTTCCTTAGGAAGCTCTTGCTCTTCATCAAGCTCCCTCCCTCTTGTATTGCAATTAAAAAACTGCATCTGGACATCTGGAGAGAGAAGAAGATCAGAATTTGAAATTGAAGGTCCATTCTCCTCCAGGCATCTAGACTTGGTCCAAGAGAGGGGATGGCCATTGTTGTACATTGATACCCATCTCCAGGTAAATGGAACACCACCACATGTGTAAGTATTGGGTGCATGTGTTGTAAGACAAAATAGCAATCTTTCATGTTGCCAGCAAAAGAAAAAACAAACCAGGACCCGCATCCCCTGATCTGCCTGTGTTTGCAAAGACAAACAAACAATGTGGCTTTTTGCCAGAACAGCAGAGGACCCACCCAGCCACAGCAAGAGCAGTAACATTAACAGGCCCAATGAAAGTGTGATGACAGACTCTCTCTGAGCTTTCTGTTGCATTCCTGTTGTGTGTGTACTTGAGTCTGGCTCCTCTCACTGGCTTTTTGCTTTTACTCTAATTGGAGAGTTATTACCTGGATGAGGCAGACATGAAGGAAGGTTTGGATTGGCTTATTTGTTTGTTTATTTATTAATTATTGGCTTTCCTTTACTGTTGTTTTTTTTGCTAAGAACTAACCCTTCAAAAACCAAAACCCACAAAAAGGGCTAGTTCTTAAGCTCTCCCAGGGAATTATGCCAAATGTGTTTTCCTTCATTTTTTTTGTTCTAACCCTTCTTGATATGAGAAATTGCTATTTGGGTTTGACTCCTCTAAACCCTTCCTTATTTGAAAATGTGCTTACTTAATGGGCTTTCCAAGCTGTTGTTGATTTTATTAAATAGCGAGGGCACGTGTACCCAAAGTCATGCTTTGAAGGAGACACTTTTATTGGCCCATCATCAAAAGCCCCTCTCTGACCCCCACTCTCCAAAATAGAAACATAGTGCATTCCATGTGATTGACAATTTTAATTTAAATATATGACAATTCAATGTTAGCCAAAGCATATGGGATAAAATCAGAAAGAAAACCACATGAAGAGAAGAATAACAGTGCCTCTGAATGCAGGTTAACTTCAAATTAGAAAGTATTTTCATAGAGAGCCAACTGGGGCTCATGCGAAGCCCCAAAGACAGAAGAGCAACACCTCACAGCCAAAAATCCCTCCCACTTTCTTCCCACCTCCACGGCCTCCAAACCCAGAATAAAAATGTTGGTCCCTCTCCTGAGTGCATGTTAAGCCTTCTCATTGGTTGCATGAATTCTTTATTTCTAAAACTCTTGATCATCATTTTCAACCTGGGCCAATACCCTTTCCTAAGAGAGTGAGTATCTATTGACATGAAAATTTGCTATGAAAATGGGATTTTCTCCTCTAAGCCCCCACACCTTGATATGATAATTTGTTAAAATGGGTTGTGCTCTTTCTCATCCCCTCTTCATCCTGTTTCCTAGATGCTTCTTTAAACAGTCTTGTTGATGGTTAAAACCTGGAAATAGTCCCCTTCCTTCAAGAAAAAGTTCCACAGACAAGGAGTAGCCTCCTTAGTCCACATGCAAAACTACTGTCTGAACACCACCACCACAACAAAAGCAACATCACATCATCTTTGTTTGAATATCTGCAAAAGGCCACTTTATAAGATAGTGATAGTAGATATTACCATGTGTTTGCATCTCCCCATGCAACCAATGACCTGAATGGATAAGTTGATGTTCTTTCACAGTCTGTAAACATATAGGTAGCTGAATTGGTGGTTTGTGCTTTGAAGCCTGAGCCAAAGGAGGAAAGAGAGAGCTGGAAAGGGAAAGACAATATTTGATTTCTTTTTGTGTTTACTTTGTAGGGTCCTAAACTAACTAGTTTTTTTTAATGTTTTGTTGAGCTTATGTTCTCTCAGGGAAAACCCAGAATTTTTTCCCCTTTTTTTTATTGAGGACTTGACAATTTTGTGAATGTAGGTTTTTTTTTTTCCCCCCTCACATGTTCCCAACAATGTTCCTCATGAACTTTCTAATTGGTTCCTCATTTGTTGTGCATGTGTTCCTTAATCTTTTTCCATATGCTTTGCCACACGTTATTAGTGTTTTGTTCCCTCAAATTTCCACCATGTGTTCTTTACCCATTGCCTTTGCCAAATGTTCTTTATGTTGTTCCCAATATCACCACATTTCATTCCATATTTCCTTCCCCAAAATCCTACTCTTTAACCTACATAGGGGAACCAAAACTGATAGACTTATACCAATTGTAGGGTGGGAAAGTTGAAAGTTTCTAAAGTTTTTATTTTGAGAGTGTAAAAAAGTTTTGATGTTTGGATTTTATCTGGTTTTTTGGGTGATGAGCCAAAAGAGAAAAAGAACTACTTTGGATGCAGTCACAACTAATCAATAAAAATCAAGCACTAGGTATATATCATAATACTGAGGCAAGTAAGTTATAAAAGCAGCTCTACCCACACATTGCAATAGGTAAATGTATTTGAGCCAGCATTTGTGCACATGATGCTATGGTTGGCAAAAGGGTCTACACACTCTAACACTTACTATTAATTGCCAAATTGATTGATTGGTCCATATGGTTCAGTAGAAGTCGCCCGCCCTTTACACTCCGAATTTCATGTTTATGGGTGGGGCATAGGAAATAGTAAGCTAACCAACTCGGTTGTGAGATTTCAGGTTGGAGCCTTAATGTTGAAGGCCCAAATAGGGGGGCATGGGCGAAGTTGGCTCATTCTGACCATTTGTACCCTCACCAATTGCATGGTTTTTGCTGTTGCACATATGAATTTTGTGTACCATACAGGATCATTTGGAGATAGATATAACACCAGTTTTTGAGGAACAAAGTATGGGCCATCTGGAACACGTTGTCTGATTCTCATCATGACTCAAGCCTTGTTGCAAAGCTCTCCTTGGCAATGGGGAAATAGGGAATGTCATACACCCCAGAGGGAGAGAGAGAGAGAGAGCTTATTTTTACTTGTCTTTCTGCCTTTATGATGTGTAACGTACTCTTCATGACACAACATATTTGTCTGGCCCCCAGTAAACTTCTTCACCAATACAGCAACTCCAGAACAACTTTTCAACATGCATAAACCCTCTAGAAGCAAATGTATACCTACCCTACTCTACTACCTATTGCCAACTCCCAACATGAGATCACAAAGGAGATTAACACTTTAACAAAACTATTGCAGAGAATTAACTTGAACATTAATTCTCCCTTAATTTGGTTTCCCCACTCCATGGACACTTTTGGTCATTTCATTGGCCCTTTATTTCATCATTGCCCTTTAGGTGAGTCTCAATTTTGCACCTTACACTAATGTTGTTTCTTCATTGTTTTCCCACACACCAAATCCCCAAATTTGATGCCATTGATATAGTATATCTCTTCTCAATTCTCAAACTATCAAATCTATAGAACTACACCCTGTCTCTGTGTGCGTGGGTGTGTTTTCTTTGGAACACTCAATTGTGTTGAGCTATTGCAAAAATTCCAATACTGAATTTTCAGCATTGCTGAAATCTAAAACTTTCAGGTCAATAGCATTTTTTGGGTTTGGGGTTTAAATTTGCAGTTGAGATGACATGGGTTTTACATCTTGCCTTTGCCATCAACTTACTGTTGTGACTTTGATTCGGATGTTTGGTTCTAAGAGCATGTCCACCCACACCCAATATGTGGGTCTCTACTAATGTCCACCACATCCAAATTAGTGTGCCTGTCATTTCCCTGTCCCCACGCATAAACAGGAAATAGTTGCTTGTGTAGGGTGAGGAATCCATTCAATCTCACACATGGTCTAATTGTTGTGACTGGCCAATCAAAACTAATCATATTTGTTTACTCATTCTTTAGGAGTGTCCTGTCTTGTACAAGTTGCTAAACAGTTTTACACTATTTAAAGCCTAAACTTCATCCAAATTCCTATTTACTAGCCATTACATTGCTACTGCTGGAGCTGCTTGAAATATTCATTCCACAGAGTTGACAACATCAGTGAAACATGTAACAAAGAGGCTGAAGCTTGCATGTAAAGAAGGGTGCATATAATCCACATTGAAAGTGCTGAACAGTTGTGCTTTCAGCTGGCTTTTATTTGCAAATCAAAAAATGCAAAAATACAAAATGGCATTTTGAACCAGCAACAGCTAGCTACTCACTTGAGTAAATTGAAGGTGAAGTCACAATAGGAGAGAAGTTGGGTCTTAGACCCACTGCTCAAAAAAGCAATATTATCATTCCAACAACACTAGGTTTAAATGTTTTCCAAAGCACATCCAATTTTTATATGTACATTGAAGAAAATAGAATTTTGGAGAGGTGGGTACTCTGACAAAATCATTTGCAAACTCAATGTTGGTCTCTCTATCTCTGGTTTTCTCAACCAGATTTGGTTGTAAACTAATATTCACTAACTGAACCAACATTCTGAAACCTGAAACCAACCCAATTTGAGTGATAATATAATATTCAACTTCTTGCTTGTACTATTTAGAAAACAATAAATCTACATCCTCCCGGTTGAAAGGAGAAAACATCTGTACAAAAGGTGAAAAGGAAATGCAGACTAATAGTAGATTGAATTTCAGGTGTCAGGTGCACCTATTTGGCAGTTCTATATGATCTTAGGGCAAAAGATGGGCGACTAAAAAAATCCAAAGAGGAAAGAGAGAGCTCGCCTGCCGAAGAGCTTCACTGCTAAACTACTCCAAATTACTGAAATCACAAAATCAATTGTGGGATAAACATGAATTGGGCAAACATAAGACTTTGGTGGATCACTGAGGTGGTGCATGTGATAGGTGGCAACAAACAAGCCACTCACATAAAAATGTCTGCCTCCTCAATCTCCTCCTCCTCCTCCTCTGCCAGGCTCCTCCTCGTTCCCCAAGTGGGCACAGAAAACAGATGATGTTGTAATGCAGGTGAGTGCAAAGGCTCCATTACAAATTCAATCCCAAAAAACCCATCCCGCTCCATTCAAATTCGAGTCTGAAAAACCCGTCCTGTGCAGCTCATTGTGGCTGATTGCTATTGACTGGCACATAGTAAACAAAGCAAAAATATATACACACACCCAAAAAAAAAACCCCCAAACTTCTCACTCTCTTTCACAGAAGTCTTCCACTGCTGCCGCCACCTCCCAATCCATGCAATGCATGCAAATCCAACTGAGACCAAGGGGAAGAATTGCTATTATTGCTCCAGAAATTATTTGTGTCAGGAGCGAAATCATAATGTGGTACAATATTATCCTTTTGAGATGCAGCAGATTGCTGGTTCTGCTGCTGCCAAGCAGCAGCTCCAGGTGCTGCTGCTGCCGCATCCTCACCCAACCCATGAGTGGGAAGATGTGAAAACAAAGCAGGAGTCAAGAATTTGCCTTTGGCATGCAACCGGTTCAAGTCCAAGGATCCATGCAAGAAGCTATCTTCAGCCTCAACCCATAGAGGTTCCTGCTTTGGCAGTGGAAGATTTGATCTCCAAGCACCACCACCACCGTCTGTTGTTCTGGCAGTGCCTTGCAATGTCTCACAGCCAGTGTCTCCTCCTCCACTACTCAATGGAGCACTGCTGTGGTGATTGTAGCTGCTGTTGCTGTTGAGGCCTTCACTGAGCGCAGCCAATGCACCAACCCTATTGTAAGTAGAGCTATCAAGAAATACACTGAGCCCATCTCCTGTAGTACTGCTGCTGATATGATGCTGCTGATGCTGAGGAATATGGGAGGAGGATGAAGAGGAGGAGGAGTGCATGCTCAATCCTGTGTCTGGCAGGACCGAATCAAACAACCCAAGGTTCATAATGCCGGGACTTTCAAACTGCGGATGGGATGGGCGCTGATGATGATGAGGAGGAGGACAAAGAGTAGTACTGGTGTGGGATGATCCAAAAGGAAGCTCCATATGCTCACTACTTTCATGATGCATATGATCTGCTGCAGTAGCTGTACATGTGCCGGGAGATGGCTCGAAGGCGATGGCTTGATGACCATTGTTGTTAAATAAGGTAGAAGAAGTCGATGCAAAGGGACTGTGCTGCTGCTGTTGAAGCCCTGCAATTGCTGCTGCTCCAGGGCTGTCGTTTTTGCTTTGATGATCTAAGGTGCTGCTCCCATGGGAAGCTGCTGCTGCTAGGATAAGATTCCCAGCGGATGAGTGTTGTTGTTGTGCTGCAGCAGCAGCAGCATCTGTACTCATGTGTCGCGTAGTAGAACTATGCTTGGTTCGCTTGTTTTTGCGACAACCTCCACCCACAGGAACATTGCGCAAAGTGCCGCCGGCAGTCCAGTAACGCCGGCAGTTTTTGCAGAAATGTCGAGGCTGTGTGAGGCTGTAGTTGTTGTAGTAGCAGAACTTGGTGTTGAGGGATTGGCAACGAGGACAAGCAACAAGTTGATCTGGTGGTTTCAACCGCCTCTCCGCCTGCAGAGCACGCTGCGCAAACAGCTCACTGGCCTTCTTCTCCTGCAGCTGCAACAGCTGCTGCTGCTGCTGATGACCATGATAGCTGCTGCTGCTGGAACCACTCATGAGTAGCATGACCGCCCAACAAGAAGAAGAAGAAGAAGAAGAAGAAGAAGAAGCAGCAGCCTCTGCTTTTCCCCGAATCTCTCAACTGGTCGTTACTGCAGATCTCGCACGATCCAATCTACCATAATTTCACACCTTCAATGGCGCACACTCCAGCAGTTGCTCCTTGCTGTCAACGATCCCCCGGCTGCTTTCTTGGAGCGAGCAATGAAGGTTTTCAAGCTTTTTGGATCTCATGCACTGCTGCTGCAGGTGTTTGCGCTCTTGTCTCTCCGCAGAAGGACGGACGGACAGACGCTCAAGACAAGAACTCCACTGTCATGGATCTGCGCAACAAACAACCTTGTACCTATGAGTATCTCCAAAACCAGCAGCATCTAATTCTTCTGGAAAGCAAGCTGATGGGTAGTGTCAAGAACTTTTGCAAATCTCAGGCATATTGCACTGTGACTGCGACGACGAAGAATCCAAGTTTCCAGAACCACCTGGGCAGCTTTCTCAGGAGCTTGTCAAGCATGCATGAACTCTCTAGCTCCTCTTCTTATAGTATGCTTACTGATCTCACAACAATATCAATTACAAATGCACAGCACAGCTTGCAACAACTTAGATCAGAAAACAACCAAATTCCTTCCAAACTTTACAACAACTTTGCTTTCTTTCTCCAACAATCCATCACAAAGTTTGTGAATTTTCTATTTCATTGCTCCACTAACTTGGATCTGCTGGTAGCTGCAAACTATTCAATCATTGCAATCTGACTGAACTTCTTTCTCTACACAAATCATCAAGAAACATTCATCACTGCACAAAATTCATAATTCACAATAGTTCCTCTACTGTTAAACCCAGCTCTCTACGACGAGACTGACTGGAAGCTCTACGAGAGCACACAAGACTTCCGATCAAAACCAAGCAACCGGCCAGCAAATCGTTCTCAGAACTGAAGACCCAGGAATCATGATCAGAACTCCCCAAAAAAAATTTCTTGAGTTCTCGGGACTAGATTGACATCACCTTTTGTTGTAGATTGTTCGAAAGCTTTACTGGCTTTCAGAGATATATAATTTAGGAGCGAAAGAAAGAGAGAAGATGATGATGATCCGCAGCCTATAGAAGCTGCAACAAGAGCTTCCGTCTCCGTCCCATTCCGTCCGCGCGCTTCTTGCTGTGGTGATCTCCGGCGCTTGCTGCCCTTTTCGCGCTTTCCGCGACAGCAACGGCGACGACAACAGTTGCCCCCAATAGCCACACACGAACCCCCCCCCCAAACCCACCACCCACCCCCCCCCCTCCCCCCCCCCCCACACCCACACACACCTCCCAACCCCTCCTCCCCCACCACCCCCACCAC